>Ga0208375_1000096_pt1 | contig 137817 bp, 179 predicted proteins | sample RifOxyD1_FD_184038 | JGI IMG/M metagenome (GOLD analysis project Ga0208375, IMG submission 184038) | Soil microbial communities from Rifle, Colorado - Rifle Oxygen_injection D1 (SPAdes) | ecosystem: Environmental > Terrestrial > Deep subsurface > Rock core/Sediment | place: Rifle, Colorado... | reverse complement strand
GATATCTTTATGGCCTTTTATATTTCTCGTAGAATACACGATGAAGATATGTTATTGTCTTTTGGTTTTTCGACAGTTAATGAGAAAAGAGCACACACTTTATTTTTGGGGAGAATACCTATGAATTTTGTAGAAAAATATGCCAAGCTCAAAAAATTTTTTGAGGCAGCGGATAAAAAGGAAATTTATATAAATTCTTTGTTGTATAGAAATATTGAAAAAACCTTGGAATTATATAATAAAGCTACTCATACGGTGTATGAACTGAAATCATTTAATGAAATGTATGATATTATAATTGAAGAATTAAATCGTTATAAGCCTTGGGGCTTGCCCCGAGGTATGTCACGGCATTAAAATTTGAAAGGAGATATTTTTGTGGACAGTTTTTTGGTAGGTCAAATAATGGACACTTTAGAGGAATTCGGTATCAGAGAACATTTTTTAAAAGATAAGGCTGATACTCTAGAAAAGTTATTATTAGAGGCTAAGAAGATCAATTTTTCTCTAGAACCTATAGAGAATGGCTCATCTACTGCAAAAATAATTTTGGATATCTATACAGAAAAAGAGGGGGTACATTCTTTTATTGTGATATCGCCCGATGAATTTGAAGATTATCTTCCTCTTGGCGTAGAAATGTCTGAAGTGTGGTTTGATCGTCTTGTTAAGCTATTAGGCTATCTGGTAGCGTCTATTTCAAAACAGGATCAAGATATTAAAAGATGAAAAAGAAATTATCAGAAAGATTTTTTGATCGTCTCAGAAAAGAGTTTTTTATTCTGATTCCAGATGATGCTTATATTTATTTGACCCATGCAGGAAGACACCTAAAAAGTGCTGGAACATATACATCCGTAATAAGAAGTCGATCTGATCCTTATTTTGAAATAGGTTTATTTGAGAATATTAAAGAACTTTTAAGATGTCCGAACTTATCTGCTAAAAAGCAATATGATTATAATCTTCCTAGATGTATTGAGGTCTCCTGCGACTGTAAAGGTGGGAAATGTCTAGGGTTATACCACAAAAAATATAAGGAGGACACTTTTTGAATAAAAAAGAAATTGACAAAAAGATAAAACGAGTTGAACGGTTAATATTTGGGGATGGAACCGGTATCATGGACTTGGTGGATTCTCGGTTTAAATCGGAAATGAAACAGTTTGTTGCTCAATATAAAAAAAGTTTTTCATTAAATTCAATAGATACAAAAAAATTTAATGAAGATTATCTAAAAATAATTAGAAATTTTTATTACAAGATATGAGGTATTTTATGAAATATCCAGATAAAGAGCGTGTCTTAGAAGCCGATCACGAAATGATTTGTCGTTGGCATAGATTTTTGAAGTCACCTAAAAATAGTTTTGAGCTTGAAATATTAAATCTCATAGAAGACAAATTTAAAAAGTTGGGTGGGATGACAAGAGAAATATCCAAAAAAATCGGTTTTAATGGAGAGTGATACATGAGATTCAACAGACAAAAATTGACTACTTTCGAACTTTTAGATATGGTTGAGATGTGTTCTTCAATAAATTCTCTTACATTGAGGGAAAGAAAGCGTATTTGTCATGATTTTGATATACCAATTCAATTGTTTGTATCACCTTATTTTGAATTGTCTCTCTTCGAATATTTAAGAAGGGGTGTAAATATTATAGATAAGTTTGAAAATGCTCTAAAAACTGTCGAAGATCAGAGAAGTGTAAGCCAAGATATATTTGCCTATGGTCAACAACTTGTTTTTAAGGTTGTGGATTTTATTAAAGAACAAGCTGCTTATAAGAAATTTTGTTTGATCGATATGAATGATGTGTATCCAATGAAATCCTTGAGAGAAACTTCACCATATATGTTAAAGGAAGTAGATATATATAAGGTCACGGGCAAAGATGAGGAATATGAAGTCAAAGGTTTTAATGAATTCACAATCTTAGATATCTCTAATGCCAATTTTAATGTATTAAAAACTTATATTCCTGAAGCAATTGGGGGAGTGTCTACATATTCTGAATTGGTGAATAAAGTGGCTGGGGGAAGTCAATATCTTAAAGACTCTAAATATCTGAGGCAGGTCATTTTTGGGAATTTGAACCCAAAGAGAATTCAAAGATTACAGCGGTTTTTTCTAGAAGAGTTATATGATAGCATTCGAGTAAATGCCCCCGAAACTGCTAAATATTTATTGGGTAGGCTTGGCTCAGATGCTCTTGTTTTTCCAAGAGTATGTTCCTTTGATCTTCCTAATAAGTATAATTCTGTAAAAGTAGAGAATGTAAGAATTAGACAGATGAAACCACACCCGTTTTTTGTCATTGAACATCGGGGTAAAAATGAGGTTGAATTTAAACAAGTTCCAACCTATTTTTTTTCACAGGTTTTCAAAAAGTATTTTGATGAGCCTATTGAAGAAAATGATTTGAATTTTCAATTTGAAGGTTTATTAGCAGCTTTAAAAGAACCTTTAGAGTTTTTTGATAGCACACCATCAATGCATGATGAATATTAAAAGATGAGAAGTGTTACGCGTGAAAAATATAGTTAGGTATTTGATTAAATAGGGAGGATAGATGAAGATCAAAGACGATTATAAGATAACTTTTTTAATGACAAAATCAGAAATTACTTGGTTTTCAGCTTTTATAAAGAGAGTTTTAACTTATTATAAAGAGGTGAATATATGTAATTCCTGTAAATTTTGTTTAGCTGAGGATAAACAAAAAATTCTAAAAGGTGTTGATACAAATTTTTCTAGGATAATCTCTTCTCTAGAAATAAGAGAGGCAATGAGTAAGGATTGGTCTGTAAAAGAGATTATAGAAGTTGAATTAAATAAGAGAGAACTTCAGATTATAAATACTCTCTTATATGAAGCTTCTAAAGGGAATATTTTATACGAGGATGCTGCTGTAAAAGCGATGGAAATTAATCTTTTTGAGACCCTAAAGAGTTTGAGTGGAAGTCTTCTACTGAAAATAAAATGAGGTGGTAAATGATCGAATGTATAGGAAAAGTTATCACAAAAAATGGGGATGTTAAAATAGCTCGATATACCTTAGAATATAATTTACCCTTTGACTTAAGGGAGATGGAGGTGTGGATTAAAGAAGGGGATAAAGATAATATTTCAGAAGTGAAATGCTATAAAACTATGAAAGCATGTTTAAGTAGTTGGATAAGGCGTCTCCAGAATTAAAAGGTGCATTTAAAGACATTACCTCTGCTCTGGTTGATCATCTTATTAAAATTAGAGAATTTTTCCCGGAAGCTTCTTATTTTCTTCAAGGGCCTAAAGTATACGTAACTTTAGGAAAACAGACAGAGCAAGATTTTAAGAGTGAATATGAATGCAATCCCACTCTAGTGGCAGGTGTTTCTCATATTACATTTTGAGTTTCGCGCTAAAATTTAGAAGGATACGTGTTGAATAATAATAGTTTAATGTTGGAAGATTATCAGATCAGTTTTTTTATAAGAGAGGATTTAGATCGGTTTCCCTCATGCAAATTTCTTCAGCGGAGAAAAGAACAAGAAAGACATAAAATCTTAATCTCTGGTTTTCTTGAGGGTATTATAACCAAGAAAATAGTCAAGAAAGGTGTTGAGAACGAGTTAGCTGGTATAATTTCTTATGATATATCTGATAGAGAGTTAATCGTTTTATGGATAGATCCTAAACATAGAAGAAAGGGATTGTCCTTTGTCTTATTAGATTCTGTTGATAGAATAGATTTTGTGTATGTTAGGAAGAGTAATAATATTGCTCGGTATATTTATAAGAAGATCGGTTTGTCGATTCAAAAAGAGCACGAAGATGATAAAAAATTTTTAATATTAAAAAGGCCAAAAAATTATGGATAATGAACAATTAAAAGAAAAAGAATCTGATGAGAAAAATTCCAATGATCCTCTTGTTAACCTATTATATTTTATTATAAGGGATTATGTTCCATGTGGGTCGATGGAGTGTATAATAAAAGATTTAGAGGAAAGGGCTTGTGAGAATATTGATACCATCCCATCTCTAAATAATAACATATTTAATTCCTCGAAGTGGTTAGCTGCTAGAATCTATAAACTGATTGAGGATAATTCTATTAGAAGGGTGAAGGAAGGTATCGAGAAAGAAAAAGAGAGAAAGTTGTTTAAAGAGAGTCTAAGCAAACTTGATCGAAAGAAAGAGGAGGGAGCGAAGTTATCTAGGGAGCGTCGGCAGAGTGAAGATATGATCAGAGAATTTTATTCTTCAACTGATATGTGCTAAGACGGTTATCTAAAAAGAGATAGGGAGTTTACTGTGTTAAAAAATAGATGGTATGAAAAAGTTAAAGTGCTAGAACGATATAAATCGTTGCCAAAATTTATATATGATCCAATACAGTATATGTTGCTCAAATTGAATTCTCAGAAGGAGATTATCGCTTATTTGGAGGAGAAAGGTCGTTGTCCAAAATATTTATTGAGAATTATCAGATGTTTCATGGTCAGAGTTTTCGAGACAGTTAGAGTATAAGGCATTATGGAATTCTAAGTATTTTATGAAGATAGGAAGATTTGAGCCAACATCGAAGATGTGTAACAATTGTAAAAATTTAAAAGAGATGCCTTTAGAAGAGAGAGTTTACAATTGTCCTGTTTGTGGTTTGAACATAGATAGAGATTTGAATGCATCTAAGAATATAAAAGAGATAGGAATAAATAAGATAAAAGATACCGTAGGGCATACGGGAATATACGCTTGTGGAGATTGTGTAAAACCTATTGAATATAGGTTGCGGTCAATGAAACAAGAAAAAGAATTCTTAAATAATTAAGAAGAAGCCACGGGGCTTGCCCCGTGGAGTGTCACAACCTTAACTGGTGAAATCTGCTTGAAAAATAAATTAGTTGTGAGTATTTATTACTATCTGGAGCAATTAAACGAAAAAAAAGTGAAGTTGAACAAGCTAGAGTATAAAAAACGTTTTAAGAGTTTAATGCAAGCCCTAAAAGATTATGTGGTCGGTTTTGAAAGTTTCATAGAAAGATACAAAGAAAAGATTTTAGAGGATAATCTAAAGAAAGGCGTTGAAGATGAAAAATGAAATTGGTGATACTTTTTTCACGGAAACTCGGATAACAATCTACAAAATCGAAAGGGTTAAACTTGATTTTTGTAGTATTAAGGAATGGGTCAAATCCTCAGAGCAGATGTTTAAAAAAGATGGGGTTGCTTATAAAAAACGAATGTTTTGTCAATGCTGTAAAATTAAATTTGTGGGAGATCAGGAGGGTTTTGTAGCCTTGGCATTTTCAGATAAAGGAAATCCTATTTTATGTGCTAAATGTGGCAAACATTTCTCGGATAATTTAGATAAGAAAAATAATGAGTTTAATCAAGTGAAGGAGAAATAAGATGGATGGATTCGTCTCTTCTAAAGATCTTAAAAAGATTGATGTTGATAAATATGTGAAGCCCGGCGCATATCTCTATGGGGTTTTAATTCGCGGGGATGCTAGATGCTTTTTATGTAATGAGTTAGATTCCTCTAGGGGTTTTTGTAATTTTCATAAGGTGGACTTAGCAAAAGACGTGAGTGGTAATTTTCTAAAATCTTATTCCTGTAAATTATGAGATATATTTTCTAAACTTTATATATCTAAGGAGAATTTTAATGAAATGTTTTCAATGTCAAAGAAATTTCCACACAAAAGGTATATTAATAAGTCGGGATGGGGATTTTGTGTGTTCAGAAAAATGTGAAAAAGAGTATGAGAAAGAAAAAGCTCATTTTTTTAATGCGACCGTCCACGATGAAAAATTGACTCAAGCCTATTTATTGGGTGGAAGTATCATTTAAGGAGAATTTTATGTTAGATGTAATCATAGATATGGAAACACAGGATCCAGATGATTATTTTATGCTATGCTTCTTAGCAGGGCATCCAAATGTAAATGTTCGGGCGGTTACTGCCAATCCTGGTTCTGATGAGCAGTGCGGGCTTATTAGACATATTCTAAACATACTTTTGCCCGATAGATCAAAATTGATCTCTATAGGAAGCAGAATTCCAAATTATAAAGGTAAATCTTGTGTATCGGCTTTTCATCATAATTTATTGGGAGAATGGAAACCATATGTACCTGATGGTCGAGCGGCCGATGTTATAAATTGTGAGAGAATTGTCTATCCTAATCTAATTATAATCACAGGTGCAGCTTTACACAATCCTTATGACGCTCTTTTAGAATTGTCTTCTGTTCCACTAAGTATGTGGTTTGGTCAAGGTGGTTTTGCAGGTGATAATATTGCACCCGTTTATTGCCCCCGTTTTAAAGGTATGGAAACGGTTCAAACTTATAATTTTAATGGTGGGATACCCCAGGCACTTTTTATGCTCAAAACCGATCTTATTAAAAAACGATATCTTGTGTCTAAAAATGTGACACATGCTGTATTTTATGATAAAAAATTACATGCTCAGGTTGAATCTCATAAAAATGCAAATCCTGGTATTCGTATGGTTTATGATGGTATGGATTTCTATCTTGATAAATGTCCTACAGGTAAAAAGTTTCATGATCCTCTGGCAGCATGTTGTTTGATAGACAGGGATGTTTGTGAGTTTAAAGAGGTAGAATTATTTGTGGAAAATAAGCGATTTTGGGGATCGCGCTTAAAAGATGGGACGAATACTTTTATATCTGTAAATATCAATACAGACAAATTCGTTGAGACATTATGCGGTATTGGATATTAAAAATCTAAAGTTTTCGTTTAATAATTAATATAATTAAGGAGTTTTTTATGAAGATAGGTTTAACAGAAGTTATTATAATTGGTGATCGATCTGGTTCGATGGAAAGCATTAGGGGTGATGCTGTGGGTGGTCTCAATACTTTTATTGAGGAACAGAAAAAAGAACCGGGTGAAGCTAAATTTTCGCTTATTCTTTTTTCTGGAAAGGGTTATGTCAAGGTCGTAGATCGGGTTGATATCAAAGAGGTAAAGCCATTGACTTTAGATGATTATATCACGATGGGGGATACCCCGCTTTATGATGCCATTGGCAAAACAATTGATGATTATGGAAAGATATTAGCAGAGACCCCTGAAACAGAACGTCCTGAGAGAGTTATTGTTCTCATTAATACGGATGGTCATGAGAATGCAAGTACTGATTATACACAGGCTAAAGTTGGAGAAATGATAAAGTTGCAGACAGAGACCTATAGATGGCAATTTATATATTTGGGGGCAAATCAAGACGCTTTTGATGTTGGAAACTCTTTAAATATACCTACATCAAGTGGTTTCGAGGCTACAAGTTTGGGTGTTAGCTCAATGTATAGAGATATGAGCCGATCAGTAAAAAGTTATCGAAAAACTGGAACGGTTTGAAGTTTTGAAAATATTTTGAGAAGATAGAAACATGATAAACATAATGGTTGTATTTTAAAATAATTTTGATCTAATTTTAGGTGAGTAGTTTTCGTATAAAAAAATTATCATGTTTTTAGATAGATAAGGGGCAGGTTAATACTTGCCCTTTGTTTTTTAGGGGGGTGATATACTTTTATATATTGACCTCTATTAATTTTGAGAAATTTGTGAAATATAAATATTGATTTTCTTGATGGCATCTTCTACAGACTTGACATGTGTCTTTCTGAAAACTTTTGTGGTTTTTTTGGAAAAACCCCATGAATGTAATTCCAATTCTCCATCATTTTCTAAAAAGAAACTGAGATATTTAGAATTTTCATAAATCCCATTTATCCAAGATTCTCTTGGTTCTAATGATAATTTAAGTGATATGCTAAAACGATCTTCACCGCCAAGAGACATGATTCTTGGTGCAATAACTGGTGCTTTAATGTTTTCCCTAAACATTTTAACATATTCGTCTCTTTTGTCATAGGACATTATTGAAGGTTTCGTGGCTGATTCTCTTAATTTGTTTATTGCTTTATTCGCCATATATGCTTCTTTGTGAAAACCATCTTCTTCTAAAGTGTCAATTATTGTTTCAATATTGGGCATGATCATTTTCCTTTTTTTAGATGATATCTGTAAAATAATAATAGGTGCTTATATTTTAAAGTTTAGCACATTTTTCTTAAAAAAGAAGTGCTGTTTTATATCAATAAAATAATATACCTATAGAGGAATATTAGTGTGAATTCTGAAAAGGTTTATTTATCTGTTGATTGTGACTTTTGGAATGTCAAAACATTTTCTTATACCTCATTTTTTGATAAGTTAATCTCTTTAAATATTCCTATTAAAATCGTTGATTCACATGAATATTTATTACCTTTTATTAACAAAAATGTTTGGGATAAGATTATCAATATCGATTTTCATTCAGATATTACTGATATAAAAAATTTAATTTATTCGTGTTATATGGGACTCCCCAATGTGATGGAAGGGAGAGAGTTAAAGCCGGAATGTGGATCGTGGGTAAATTATGTTAATAAAAAAACTCGATCTACAGGTGAGTTTTTATGGATTTATTCCATCGAATCTTGTTATTCATCATGTTATACAGATTATAATAGAAATAAAGTCATTTCCCGTGGTATTGGTCGTTGTGATGCCGTTGAAAATCCATTTGTAAAACCTGCCGTTGCTGAATGGGAAAATGTATCAAGAAAATGCTTAAAGAAACTTCCTTCAGAAAGATTCTTTAAAAGTATATCGGAGGTGGGCATTGCTCTAAGCTTAGAATATACAGATGAAGATTTATTAAAAGAACAGTTTAAATATTTTCAATCAAGAAAATTATTATAAGGGAGAATTTTGTGGATAAGAAAAATGCTGAGTGGTTGGTTCGTTTTCCGGCTGATAATGGTGATATTGTTAGGTTTATGGAAAAAGGGTTGACCCCAGAAGATCTATTAAGTTTAGCAGATAAAGGTCTTAAAAATAAGTTTATAAGAGCATGTGGGAGTTTGTAGAGGATCATGGAAGAAGTTCAGAAATACTATCCTTATGCTGAATGTAAGATTGCTGAGAACAAACTTCATTTATTATTAGGGTCTTCTGTTTCTGAAAAAAGCCTTGATCTTTCAGCTGTTTCTGGGAAGATATTGAATAATGAACAATAGTATATATTTTGGTTGTTGAATTGATACAGTTTCAGAGGTTTTTATGTATAAACATGATTTATTGTGTCCTATTTGTCATCGGAAGTTGTTTTCTTTATTGACTGTTTTTAAATGCAGCAATTTTTTATGTGGGTATGAGATTGATATTGAGGTTGTAGAAAAGCAGTTTGGGGTCAAACCTGTAAAATACAATGAATATTTTATAAAAATTTATGATTGGTTTAAAATTAATTGGAGAATGTTATGGAAGAACCAAAGTTGAAGGTGAAGGTAACGGCTTATGAAAGTTCTTTGATAATAGAAACTCAAGAATTTGAAAAAGATGGCAATTTTATTCCGTGCGGTAATGGTAATCTAGGTTGTGTTGTTATAGACACAGAGAAGTTTTTAGGGATGAGCAAAGAGGCATATGCCCTGATATGTAATCTAAAACAAGGTAGAGATGATCTCGGCGATATATTGATTTATAAAGATTCTAAGGGAAATGGTGTTTTTAGTTGGTTGGGGGGTTTTTATCAAATATTAAGTAAATGTAACATTCAACTGAGTAATTCTTGTACCCCCTTAGATGTTTCTTTTATTGAAATACCTAACATTCATCCTGAAGGAGCAATGAAATATATAAAAGAAAATTCTCGGCTTGAGGATGATTGATATTATTTTTATACTATAGAAATTTGGGAGGAATAGAATGTTTTATGAACACGGTTTTACAATTTTTGGGCAGAAAAATAATCCAATAAATGAATCTGATGTGATTGTTTTTTCAGTACCTTATGAGAAGTATACTTCAGATTCTAGAGGTGTTTTAGGTGGTCCTTTAGCTGTTTATAATGCTTCTTTTAAAATTGATCTTTTAGACGAGATCACGCGTCAAAACCCCTTTGAGAACTTGGCTTTGCACCAATCAGTTTTTTCAGAAGATAGAAGCTTTATGCACCGTTCATCAGACTATCCTGAAACTATTTTGAATAATTTAATAAAGGATATGAGTGAAAAGTTTGGGAAGTGGAAGAATCCCTCAAAGAATAGGGTTATTTCAAGAAATTCAGAAGAAAGATTTTTTACACCATTTTTTATAGGAATAGGTGGGGAACATACTGTCACATACACCTTTTTGAATATACTTAAGAAGTCAAATATAATCAAGAATATAAAAGATACGACAGTAGTGAGCATTGATTCTAGGTATAATCTGAAGGATTCTGAGAATATCTTATTTCATGATGGGAAGAACAGTGCATTCACACACGGTTGTGTTATGAGGAGAGTTCATGAGCTTGGTTATAAATTGATGTTTATAGGTCAAAGAAATTTATCTGAAGAAGAGCTAAAAATAATACGATCTTCAGAAGAAGACATCATAGATATCCCCTATGATAAATTGGGCTTATTAAGTCAAGAACGGCCTGAAAATCGATGTTATGATGATATCTTAAATAAATTAAAAGGTGACGTTTATATTTCAATAGATATGAGCGCACTTCATACCAGTATTGCCCCAAATGTGGGATTACCTTCTCCAAATGGTGGTTTATTGTGGAGTCAATTAATGTATATTTTAAAACGACTTTTTTATTTAGGTACAGGTCGAGATAGATGTATAAATATTATTGGAATGGACATTGTTGAAATTTGTCCAATAAAAGATCAAAATATAACTGAGATGACAGCAGCATTGATCCTAAAAAAATGTTTGTCCTTTTTGACAGGTGATTATGCACACTTTGATAACTTTCACAGAGCCTACAAAAATTTTCTTTAATTGCCCTCCAAAAAAAATTTCTGTAAAGTATCAATTTAAGAGCATACCCGAAAATTTATAGAACACAAAAATATTTTAAACATTGAGGTGATATTATGCATACTTTGTATGAAAAAATTACTAAGGGCACACTTTCCGTCATTGATGAGCGAGAAAGACAAGACTTAAAATGGGGTGTGACCGATCATGATCTTGCAACTTGGTCTGTAATTTTAGGGGAACAGGTTGGGCAGTTAGATAGAGAGATTTTGTCTATTCTTTTTGATAAAAACATCGATGAGATGAATATTGCTAAAATAAGAGAAAGGGCAGTTAAATCATCAGCTGTAGCTTTAGCAATTGTTGATTATATTGATCGCACTTTTGATATTCTGGTCTCAAATATCAAGAAGAGAAAGGAAGAACTCTGTGAGGAATCCAATAAATCACCTCTACCCTAAAGAGGATGATGATTTTATGTTTTAATTTTAAAAAAATTTAAGATAATAGAAAGGATAAGCAATGAATTTTGACAAAGAAAAAAATATGATATTCTTGACATCCAAGGACTATATTTATATGACTCGATTGGTCTCTGGATTAGAGGACATTTTTAAAGAAAAGTTGACGAATGTTAAGGACGGAACATATTCAAGAAAAGTAACTGGTGAAGGGTTAGAAAAAGATTTAGAAGAAAATAAAAAGTTTATATGTTCTATCCAAAAATTAGAACATGTTCTTAGACAAAACGTGGCCTTTGCACATGCTTCTGGTGAAATTTATGCCTATAGCTATCCTATAGCCCAAACTTTATGCAATATGTTGTGTGATTTATGTAAAGAATATTTTTATAGATTTTCATTAGATGATACCGATGATAAATATATTGTTAAGTTATATAAAATTTATCTATTGTTTCATGGTATTGTGGGGAATAGCATTAATTCTGAAGCCCGTTCAAGTGAGTTATATAAAAATATAATCATAAATTTATTGGATGGTGATATTGTCTCAAATAGAATTGAATCTGTAGAGGAAAAACGTATTAGAGTAACATTTCATCGAGATGGAAAATATATCAGAGATTCTTTAGATAGGGCCATTGACTATATACCATATCCAATTGGGTATTACATTATGATCTTCCCCTCCGGTGAATCTATAAAATTTGAGAATGAACTGGAAGGTGCTAAGTTCAGCGATTTTATTTTCGGCATTAATACCTTTTCTAAAAATATTCTGCTATCAGAAAAATATGATCAATATTTAGACAGTCTTAAAAATCTAAAGGCTATAGAATCTCTCGTGGATATAATAGGGGTTAGGGCACTAGCAGATATGATGATATCTGTTTGTAAATCGGTTGTTTATATGGATAAAGATGGAAATCAATTGATGAAATCTGGGATTTATATGGAAAGATGTTAGATAATTTTTATAAGAAGATTTAAAGAGTATATAAGTTTTCTAATTTTTTATATTCTTGTTCTCTCACCCATTCCATTTTCATCCTTTCAGATGATAATGTTCTCTTTATCTCATTTAATTTTCCTTTTTCTATATTTCCCTGTAAGTTTAAATTCATGAGATGTCTGTGAACCTCTTCGTTAGAGGCTTTCAGACAAAGATCAAGAAGGTCTTTGAAATCTGCATGTAATCCTAATAAGTAGGGTTCTCCATCTTTATCCCCAATTAGACATAATGTGCCATGGTTATCGATTACATATATTGTAGTTATACCATCTTCTTTTATTTCAAGATATTCCCCAGCCAGGAGTGATTTAAGAATATAAGGAGCTCGTTCTATTAATTCATCAAAAAAATCAGATTTGGTTATCTTCTGCTTTATCTCGTTTAAATTGACATTTTCAAGGTTCATGAATTATCTCCTTTTATGTTATGAGCTTATTTTTTGTTAAAGACATTGGGGATGGTTATGTTAGTTATTATCTTTTTGAGATCATAGCTTGGACAATCTAAACATATTTTTTCATGGATATACATTTTTCCAAACAATAAGATGTTTATTTTTTCTAAAAAGGTGAATTTTATTTCGACATTTGATTCAACAACATTTCTAGAGGTGATAACCCACATATCCTCAATTTCTTCTTTTGTGGTTAATGGCTTAAAATCGGAAATATCGCCAATTATAGAATGTTGATATTCATCATCACAGAGGGGATGTAATCTCATCACGGGATTTTTATCTCGGTCTTTTACATCCTCTGGGCTTTGTATCCATTCACCGATCCAAGTGTAATAACGACCTATTATGGCATCTGTTAAGATATTTCCTGAACTGTAACCATTTAAACATTGAAAATATTGGGGTGTTTGTCTTGTAGCTGTTTTTTGATTAAATTGGGGCATGTGTTTTTCCTTTAGATGTGATATATTTTATATTATTTATTTTATATTTACAGGAATGGCTTATATTCTGTAAATATAAAGTCTGAGATCAATATTAGAGAAAGGATATTTAATGGAAGAAGTTAAAACGATAAATATATCAGAATATGAATTAGATGCTATAACTGCTTTGCGAAGAGTTCAACTTATGTGTGATACACAGTTCTCTAATATTTGTCTAGGATTGGGTATTTCTAAAGAATATCTTTATCATAATTTTTCAAAGAATAATTTTATTAGTTCTTTTAATCAATCTAAGGAGAAATAGTATGGAGGTTGTCACAGGAAACTTGTTAGAAATGGCTTCCAATGGTGATTTTGATATTATATTACATGGTTGTAATTGCTATTGTACAATGGGTGCAGGTATAGCGTTAGAGATTAAAAACACTTTTAAAGAAGCTTTTTTGGCAGATTTAAAGACCCCAAAGGGTGATCCCAAAAAGTTGGGAAAAATATCTTATGCTCTTGTTGAGCGCAATGGCCATAAATTTATGGTTGTAAATTGTTATACACAATTTCATTATAAGGGTGGCAATGGTAGAAGAGTTTCTTATGAAGCGTTAAGGAGTTGTTTACGGAAAGTTAAAGAAACTTTTCATGGAAAGCGTATAGCATATCCTAAGATTGGTGCTGGTTTAGCTGGTGGAGATTGGAAATTTATTAAGAAGATGATTGATGAAGAGTTCAAAGATGAGAAACATACGCTGGTCTTGCTCGAAAAGAAAAAGTCTGAAAAAGTGGAAGTTGTTTAATGAGAGATATTAAAGAGTTTTTAAATAAAATACATCAAGGAAATTCTCTGGAGGTATTAGAAAACATTCCAGATAATAGTATTAATACGTGTATCACGTCTCCTCCTTATTGGGGCTTGAGAAATTACAAGACAGAACCTTTAATATGGGGTGGGGATGTTTCTTGTAAGCATGTTTGGGGAGGGGAGATGATGTCGAGACAGCGTGGGAACAGCTCAGGGTCAAGTGCGACTGTAGGTAATCAAAAAAAGAGTATTAATGAGGTATTTATCGATCATGGAAGATTTTGTGTATACTGTAAAGCTTGGCTGGGTTCTTTAGGAAATGAGCCAAACCCTGATTTATTTATTGATAATTTATGTGATATTTTTGATGGAGTATGTCGTGTTTTACGAGATGATGGGACTTGTTGGGTAAACATTGGGGATACCTATGGGGGGAGTTGGGGTAAATTACAAGGTTATAGGGGTGGTGTTAATGAGACTCCTGTTAGAACACAATCTTTAGTAGGAATACCATTTCTTTTTGCATTGGGTATGATTAAAAAAGGTTTTTTGCTCAGAAATACTATTATTTGGAGAAAGCCTAATTGTATACCCAGTCCGGTTTCTAATAGGTACACTGTTGACTTTGAATATCTATTCTTTTTCTCTAAGAATAAAAATTATTTTTTTAAACAACAATTTGATCCATATACAAAACCCTTAGATAGATGGGGTGGGGATAATTTGAATGCCAAAGGTGTTAGCTTGTGGGATGAAGGTACAGGTCAAAAAATTTATCATGATAGAAATATGCGTCCAAACCCCAAAGGTAAAAATAAAAGATCGGTGTGGGATATAAATACAGAGAGTTTTCAGGGAGGGTCGCATTTTGCCACTTTTCCAAAAAAATTGATAATATCTCCCTTAGATGCAGGGTGTCCGGAAAAAGTATGCCTAAAATGTGATGTTCCTTTTAGAGAAGAGGCTTGTTGTAACTGTGATGTCGGTTTTAGACCGGGGGTTGTCTTAGATCCTTTCTTTGGGAGTGGGACGGTCGGTATTGTAGCTAAAGATCAAGGAAAGGATTATATTGGGATAGAGTTAAATCCAAATTATATAAAGTTGGCAGAAAATAGAATAGCCCGAGAAAAGCTTAGGGATAAGAAAAATAATTTATTGAATGTTGTTATTACCTCGATGAAAAAACTGTTTGATTGATTAAAACAAGTCAAATTTCTCTTTAAATTTATTTAATTTTTTAGTATAAGACTAACAAATATTTCTCATAGAATTTATTTAAAAAACATGAACTTTTTAAATTTAATAATCAATTTGCTAAAAAAGGTTTTTGAGCCTATGAATAAATTCACAAAAATGTTGAATATATTGGAAGATATGGGATATGACAAACTTATTAAGTTTGCCAAGGTGGTTAACCCCCCGAGAAAATGGTTTGTTTATCTTAAGAATAATGCTAAAAAGCTAGAAAAATATGCTTCTTTATTAGCAGAGTTGTCTGTGGATGTTGTAGCTAAATATGAGGAGAATAGTAATTTTGAGCTTTTCATTGATGATACGATAAAAAATGGAGGCGACCTTAACAGAACCCCTATTTTAATATTATCGAAGGTCTGTGATGAAATTAGAGGGGTATTACGCTATTTATTTAAGGCATATGAATCTAATGCTTCTAATAAATATTCAGAACTTGAAGGATCCGTAAAATTATTAAAATCTAGATTTGATCTAAAATTTATTGATGATTATCTTTTTAAATATAAAGATGCTCTAGAAGAGAATTTTGGAGAATATAATACTGATAAAAATAAAAAAGAGTATCTTGATCTTATTAAGAAGATGACAAGTTTATTTCAGGATATAGCCAAATTTATACCTGAATTACAATCTAAAATAAATGAAGAGTACAGGTTACAGAAGATGGATTTGGAATACAAACCCGATCCAGACAAGGTTGAGAAATTATACCATGCTACAATTCATGCAGATGATATTATAAAAAATTGGTTTAAGAAGGAAGTTCCTGATGATAGAAGAGGTTTAGGGTTAGGTGATTCAGATAAAATATCATTCACCACAGATCTTTATATAGCTCGGGATATTTTGAGGGTGTTAAAAGAGGTGATAATGATCGCTAATGGTGATCTCAAATGGGATGATATTAGAAAATGGTATATTTCTGAGGGTCTTGATCCTAAAACTGCATATGATGAGGGAACAATACACAATTATCCCCCTGAGAATTCAGAAGAAGTATTTGAGTATTATACTCATTATTTTTGGGTGTCCAAATTGAGGAGAAATCCAGTTATTTCATCGGGAATTAGAGGGGATGCTTTGAGACAATATAAAAATAAAAATGTCAAAGACGCTGGAATTTTAGAATGTGACATCGATATGACCACAAAGGGTATTACATATCATGCACCAGAGAGAGAATATAGAGTTCCGGTTGAAGCTGTTTTAAGTATGAAAAGAATTCAATGATTTTTTGTTTTCCATTGTTGTTTTCTGTATTTTTTCCAATTTCTGTTGGTTTTTCTGCTTCTTCCGACATTTTCCCCTCGATCATATCGATTTTTACCCCTACTGTTTCTTTTGATACAATAAATACATAGGCAACCTTCTTTTATTATTTGTTTTATTTTAAGAAGTTTGTTTATGTGGGGGTTGGTTTCTAACTCGATATTTTTCATTATGCTCTCACGTTTTTTATGGACAGATAAATGCTTGATCTATTTTCTTCATGATTCTATCCGTTTCTGTTAGTGCTACAATGATTTTCTGATAATGTTCAATATCTTCATTATTGAGGACTCGTTCTTTTCGGTCTTTTAACCATTTTTGTGCTGGTTGATAGCCTCCAATGTAAAAATTCCATGCAATCTCTGGAACGTTGCCAAAGTACTGATCTTTGTTAATAAATACATTGCCGTCTTTGTAAGCTAATTTTTCAATGGTATCTGAGCCTTCAATGGGATACGTAGTGATGAATTGGTTTACCTTTGGGGATTCAAGGAGGTGGAGTGAACGTAATTCAGCACCAAAGGCGATAAGCTCTTTAAAACTTTCAGCGTCTTTCGGATATGATACCCGTGGAAAATCAATTTTCAGAAATTCCTTATATTTTTCTCGATAACTGGGGGAGTGGAGAACGGCGTAAATATAATCGAAGATATTTTCAGGAGATACTTTACCGACAATATTTTCAATCTCATCGACAATTTCTTTTTTGATATTTGGTACACACGAGCCGTCTTTGGAGTAGAGATAAATAGGAAAAAGGGTATATGGGGCATAAGGTTGAGAACTAATCTCAGATACAGTTTTTGTGATAAGACAGATAAAATGTGAGCCACCACCAAATTGACGAGCAGTAACAATGGCCATATTTTCTTTTCCGACAATATGCGACATTACTTTATTTGCAGGACGACTGACCAAAGAAGGATCATAATAAATCCACTGATAATCGAATGGTCTATATTGGACAGGCTGTACATAATTCTCATCAAACGATTTCCCCTTCACTTTTTCCGTTAATTTATAACTTCCCGAATTGAAGACACGAAATTCTTGTTTGAAATTCTCATCATAATCTTCTGAAAGAAGTTTTTGAATCCGCTTTTCCAATACACTCTTATCCATATCAATAAACAACGTGTCCCGGTCTGTCTTTACACCGGAATTCGAGACTCTAAACAACTCATCAATCTTAAATCCCTTTCCGTATTCCTCTTCCAACCCAAAATCTTTCGGCACAAAGAAATAATATGGTTCGGAGTAATCAAGATTCTTCCACTTAACTGTCTGTATATCGCTTTCGTTGAGCATATGAAATTTATCCGCCCTCTTGCCGTATAACTCAGTATGATGAACAATGGCGAGACCTTTCTTTTCTCCTACTCTGCGTATAAATATAGAAATCGACACTCCTTGTTGAATATCAAATACATTCTCATCCTTCCCCCCATCAGGCGCTTTTTCTTTTTTCTTTGAACTGCCGTGAAGATCAAAGATGTAAATATCATCAAATGTGTCAAGGAGATGTTTCCTCATTTGGCGATGGGTAATACCGTCTATAAATGAATTATTAGTTATCATCGCCACGATACCACCGTTGTTTTTTTCTATGAAATGTTCGGCGAAGCGAATGAATTTGATATAGTCATCATCAAGGTTTATCTTTCGTTCACCAAGGTCTTTCTTATAGTCCTTGATTAAATTCTGTATCCATTTACCTTTATTTGAAGAACTTACACTATACGGTGGGTTTCCAATAACAACCATGATTGGTTTCTCATTCTTTATTACTGCGGCTTCTTTTGATTCCATTGCAATACTTCCCAAAAAACCGAAATCGGAAAATAATTCTTTTTGTAAAACTTTTTCATCTAAAGAGTTTGTCAAATAAATATTAATTTTATTGTCTATGGTTTCACATTTTGTTTGGTATAAAGTCATTCTTAATTTTAAATGTGCAATTATATAAGGAGTCATCATAATTTCAAAGCCGTGTATACGTGGGAGAACATTATCATTAACATATTTTGTCCATCTTCCTCCTTGACTTGATTTACATAGCTTTTCATGAATAATTGAAATAACTTTGTCAAGAAAAGTTCCTGTACCTACAGAAGGATCTAATATTTGAACTCGGTGGTCTCCATTTTCGAGTTTTAATGTACTCGCTATACCTAATTTAATATCAAACTCATTCTGTAAAAGATAATCAACAGATTTAACAATAAAATTGACTATTGGGGAAGGTGTATAAAATGCTCCAAACTTTTTTTTGATATTAATATCATATTCTTGCAGAAAGTTTTCATAAAAGTGTATTATAGGATCACAGTCAAAGTCATCTTTAGAGTAATCTTCCATCATTATTTTTTTTATGTCGGTACATGAAAACAAATCACATAATTCATTAACAATATACTCTAATCTTTTATCAAAATCAGCACCTGTAATATGATCAAAAAAGTGTCTTAATAAAGAGTTTGATTCTGGAATTAGGTCTCTGGCTATCTGTCTATTAAAACTATTTTTTATATCATTATTAAACTTCGCTATAAATAAGCCATAGACAATGGTCTGTGCATACATATCAGCAAATGAATCTATGGTTAAATTTGAAACAAGTTGATCTTTTATTATTTTGTATAATTTTAAGATGTTTTCATTTTTTTTTGTTTCTTCAAAAACATAGCTTTTTATTTCATCCCGGATTCTTTTTGCTTTTCCTCCCATTATTTCGGCAAGACGTTTGCTTGATCTAATAGGTTCTTTATAGGATTTTGCCATGTTTATTATTGTATCTATGACATCTTTAAAGTTTTCTGCTATTGGTAGCAAGGTTCGGTTTTTTATATCATAGTGAGCAATTTTTATTGGTTTGTTATATTGATATCCATTTCTATAAAATCTGAATTCGATATAATCGGTTAGAATCAGGTTTGTATAATTATAATATCGATTTAATTGCTTAGATTTTTCTGATTTATCTAAAGATACCCCTATATTTTTTGTTTCTATGTATAAAATTGGTAAATCACCCTCTGAAAGGATAAAGTCTGGCTTGTTTCCTTCTTGAGCCTTGGCATCATGATCTATTTTGAGGTTATTTATGATCGGTTCTAAAATATTTTTAATTAAAACTTCAAAATCAGAGCGGTAGCCCATTTCACTTGTTTCTTTTCGAGAAAATTTTATAGATATAGATTTTATGTAAGCTTCTAAATTTGGGTTAAATTTCACATCATCTCCCTTTATATTTTTAATTATTTATGTTTGGTATCTCCCTTTGTATATTGACTCTTTACAGTTTTTTGGGTTATCACAATTTATTTTTGTTAGTCTGTTAATTTAGCACTTCTTTTTAAAGGGTTTTCCTGTAAAATAAGATAAAAGGGCAATTGTAACCAAAAAGTTATTTATAAAATTATTTAAAGGAAAAATATTATGAAAAAGAGATTTCAGATCGAATTGAACAATACACCTATGGGTGTATATGAAGCAACGAATAAGAAAAGTGCCATGAATAAATTTGTGGAAGATAGCGGTATTTCAGAAGAAGATAAATCAAATGTCACTTGTAAAGAGTTGACGGAAGCTGAATTTAAAGAACTTGTTAGGGTTGGATATTGTGATATCGACGGTTGTATATAGATAGATTCTGAAAAATTTTTGTTGTTTTCTATAAATTCAATATTTTCATAAGGAGAAAATTTGTGAAACCTTTAACGGATCATCAGCGGGCTGTTCTTGACTTTATAATAAAAACAATAGAGGAAAAGAATATAGCCCCAATTTATCGAGAAATAAAAGAACATTTTAAAATATCTATTACAGGTGTTGTTGATTACCTAAAAGTTTTGGAGAGTAAAGGATATTTAAGAAAAAAGTTTTATGGTAAAGGAGCATGTGGATTGATGAACAAGGTGGTTTGGGAGTTATGTTTAGAGGCAATAAAAGATAGATCCCATCGTATGGATGAAGATAATATAGAGCGATGGTGGGGGGATATGAAGGACGGCTGGTTCAGGTGGGGGCAATGGTTTTAAAACTTTAAATTTTTAATAAAGGATAAAAGATGGAACATATTTTTGAAGAACACATTGGTTGTCAACTTGATTCTTGTTTTATTTGTGATGGTGGGTTAAAACACTGTACCGTTTGTGGGGGAGCAGAAAGTTCTTTGCCCACAGAATGTCCTGAAAAAGTCATGAATGAAGATCAAGAAAGAGCAGTAATAGACAAGCGTGTTGATTATAAAGGTGGGAAATGGGTTATTTTGAAAAATGGTTGGTTTGAAAAAAAGATGCTAATACCCGTATCAAAATCAATACAGTTGAAAGGTGATGCTTTATTATGTCCTCGATGTGGAGGCATAAATTTAACTCAGAAATCAGTTAAATCATTCTTCAGGGATAAAGAGGCTGGTCCAGGAACGGTCTCTATTTTTAATCGTGGGGGTGTGCTAACCTCAAGGTTTGAACCAAAAGAGTGTGCTGGAGATGATTGTATTAATATCGAGTTTTTGTGTGAACAATGTGGGGAAGAAGATACTCATATTTTAGAAATATTATATGATCAAAATAAAACGAGTGTTTCTTGGTTGGGTTTCATCTAAATATCAGATTTTTACCGCTTTGAAGCAAATGACTTCTTTCTCTTTATATCTTTCTTTAAAAATATTTAAGTTTTGTTGTTCTTCTTCTAATAAACCAATGTCATTCATATATTCTACATCCCTTAACTGTCCCCAGGCTGATCTATAAACCAGATAATCAGCTAAATAAGTATAATACCTATCTGCTAATCTAAATATTTGAAGGGCTGTATCAGAATTCATTTGAGCGGTTAACCAAAATCCTATTATTTTATCAGAATCTGTGGTAATCTCTCCATTTACACAGCTTGTATCAAATATACAAGATTCGTGTAAATTATAGGTATCTGGACAATTTATTTCGTGATATAAATCTTCCAATATCTTTTTATAAGTTAAATATACATTAGACAATATTCTTAGAGAAAATATAGTAAAATCTGGCTTCTTAGATATTTCTATTATTTGTCTTTTTACAAAATCTTGTAATTCAAGATAGCCTTTTTCATTATCTCTAAAAAAACTTCTGAAGTTTAGCTGATTTATGTGCTTTGTGCTATGTGTAGGGGGGTTGACATCTTCATATAATTTTCTTGCGGTTCTTATCTCTTGATATTTATTTCCAGATGCCTCTAATATCTTGGATATTGAAAACAGAGGGTCTTTCATTTCATTAATTATTCTATAACCACATTCTGTGAAAATATCTACAAATTTTTCAGGAATTCCATAAATTGAAGTTATATCTAAATTTTTTAAATATTCTTTAGCCCCTTCTGTAATTTGATTAGGATCAGTTACAAGAGGATGAAATCCTTGATCTAGGATGAAAAATTGATATTGATATCTACAAAACTGTAATGCTCTATTCATGCAGAGACCAGCTGTTATATTTCTGGAAGTTTCTATCCCAGATTTTTTTCTTTTTTGTAAAGAATCTCTGGCAAACACGGTAAATTCAGATATTCCAGATGAAGCTAGATATGTTTTTAATCTACTCATCCCTTTTCCATAACTATTTTTACAAAAAAGATTCCATCCGGACCATCCTTCTGGCATTATATGTGTTTCATACTCCCACCCATGTGTAGCAAAAAGGAATTCCATCTCTGGAAATTCTTTATAGTTTGAGATATAAGAATACAGTTTTTCTGAATCTTCTTTCTCTAAATATTTTACAAAAGCATCTTCCTTGCATAGAATATGTGCAAAAATGTATTTGCTTATTCTATGAAGTTCATCCAGATGATTATCAAGTTCCTCTGGATTAAGATACATTAGACTGTTGCTATACACCAGATCGAAAGAATCATCTTTAAATATTTCTAGATTTCTGATATCCATAAAGTAAATATACTTTTTTATTTCAGGCTCAACCTTTTTTAGCATATGTTGACTTATTTCAATACCGTAAGCATCAAAGCCTAAATCTCTTAACTCTTTTACTGTTCTGCCATCAGCACAACCCAATTCTAATATTCTAAACTTTTTTCTATCGGGTATTATTATTTTTGCTTGTTTAAGGACTAATAAAAAGTTTTCTATATTTAAAACCGATCGTTCTCCCCCATATCCTTCTTTAGAATAATTGTCAAAATAGTATGAATTAAAAGCGGATTGTGTTTTTTCGTCAAATTCACCTATCATTCTTTATTTTCTCCTTTTCTTCGATGTCTGTATTGAAGTATTATATTTTTTGTATACATCTCAGCATATCGATTTTTAAAATCAAATAATTTTTCTTCTTTTGTGACCCCCATATCATTTATGAACTCGACTTCATCTGGTTGATTTAATGCAGATCTATAGATTATGTAATCGGATAAAAATTTATAGGTAAGATCAGAAAATCTGATTGCTTGCATAGAAACTTTGGGGGTTGCCCTGTATGTTAACCATAGAGCAACAATGTTGTCTTTATCATAAATAACTTCCCCATGTATCATAGAGGGGTCTAAAATAATACATTCGGGGTTGTCTACATATTTTTCTAATATCTTAAATGTGGGTATTGTGTTTAATAAATCATTTTTATCCACAAATTTTAGGCTATTATAGAGATATTTATACCAGGGAGTATAATCAGCTATGTTAATACGTACGTTATAAGAAACATCTTTCTCCAAAATGATCTCCCAGCTTTTGTAGATAAATTCTAGAATTTTAGGGATATCGAGGTCTTCAGAAAAGATATTTTTATACATCAATCTATTTTCATATAGTTTCTTTCCTGCTCTGATTTCATAATATCTTTGACTTCTCAAGGCTAAGATATTCTTTACAGAAAATAAGGGTTCTCTTAAGGTATATCTATAAAAATTATCTATCTTTTGAAGTTTTTTTGCTATATTTGGGGTTACACCTAATATATTACCATGAATTTTTGTCAGTTCTGCCAATTCATCTATATAATTATCCCCCATTTCATTATCTAGGATCATAACAGTTTTGTCACCCCAGATATATTTTTTAGGTCTATAAACATATCGATCATAGAGTGGTTTTAGACCATTGGCAAAAGATGAGGAAAAATCAATAGAATTAGCTCCTTTTATTCTCAGGGATTCTTCACCGATGAATAAAGAGAGTATATCTCCTTGTCTTGGATACTTACTCTCTGAGTTTTCTTTTATTGTTTCGTTTAGAAGAAGTTCATTTGCTCCCTTTATATACCTCTTCTCAAAGGCTGTGTTACAGAATAAATTCCAACCACTCCAATAAGGGGGAAATGTTACTCCTAGATGGCACCAACCAGCCTTAGCAAATTGATATTTCCACCAAGGCCAAGATTTTAATCCATGCCAGATCATTCTCTCTCTCTTTTCATTTTCACAGGATAATAGATAGCGTCCGAAAGGATCTTCCTCACAAATTGTATGTACAAAGAAATATTCAGATATTCTTGATATGTCTGTTAAATGTTTTTGAATGTTTTCAGGTGGGATGTGTACAATAGAATTGCTCCAGCATAAATCGAAAGCTTTATCCGGAAAAATATCAAGATTTCTGATATCCATATGATAGATATATGGTTTCACTTCAGGTGGGATTAATTGATCTTGATTGAGAATATAATTAGAAATTTCGATACCGAAAGCATTTATCCCAGTTTTTCTCATAATATTGACTGATATACCAGTAGCACAACCAAGTTCTAAAACGCGTAATCCTTTGTGTTCTATATGGTGTTCACCTAATATTTTTGTGAAGTAATCGATTGGAAGTACAAGACCTTCATCATACTCGGGTGGTTTATTTTTTTTATCTTTATAAAAGGGGTGATAAACCCTCCAATATTCTTTTCCTAGAGCTTCTTGTAGGATAGGATCAAATTCTCCTAACATAAGAAAAATCCTTTATCATAGAGGTGTATTATTTAATGTGAGATAATATCTATGAGGTTTTTACAGAAATTTTTTGGATGTTTTATATGGTATGGTGTGCTATTAGATAAATGAGATGAGTTATAAACTTTGGGCTATTTTTTCTTTAGCTTATTTTTATTTTTTTTCATCCAAATTTTTCTAACTTTAAGAACGTGAAGCTTTTTTGGCCCTTTTAAAGTCTTTTTTAATTGTTTATATTTTTGTTTACCTTTACTTGTTGGCTTATGTTTTCTTTTTGTTTGCCGTTTATATGCTGTTTTTGTAGCCATAGACATTTACCTCCATATAATTGTTGAGTTATTTAACTTAAAAAACACAATGTTTCTTATTAAAATAATATGGGAGGTAAAGAGTCTTAGTCTTTTTAGGCTATCGCTCTAATCAAATTTTTTATCTGCTCAATTGTCAGAGAATCATTTTCTAGAAGACGGTCGATTTTTTCTAGAAATTCATTTAGCAGAGATTTTCTTTTAGCATCTTCTCTGTATTCAACTTCTGAGAAATACACTTTGTAAGGTTTATGATATGCTTTTTTCACCTGTTTATGTGTTTCTGTGAAAAATCTATACCGATCGTTGACCTTAAAATAAATATTATTCACCTCTGTTATTACGCCATTTTCTAAGGGTGCTTCTTTCTTGAATTCCTTTATGGTCTCTGGTATTTTTTGGAGAAACACCTTTTGATTGATTTCTAATCTTTGATACATCTTCTGCTCGATTTTTGATGATTTTAAGTCAAGGGATTGTCTTTTAAAATATTATTTTACAGGAAGGGGGTATTTCGGTAGATTAAAGGTCTTCACAAACAGCTTTAGGAACTTCAGATAAGACAGAGAGATTTCCCTTTATATAGCCTAAAAGAGCGTCATCACCGACTTCGTCCGTTATCATCTCGAATAATTCTGGATCAACCTTCTTTTTTATCTCAAGAAGCTTTTTCTTCAAAGCCTCATGGAAGGTATCTCGAAGATCTTCATCAAATATCTTGTCAACGGCGGTTTTCAACTTTTTAAGTTCATTCTCTTTCTTTGTCAAAATTTCATCTGATTCGTCTTCTGCTCTTCGTTCTGTTCTGGGTCTCATGTATCTAGCATGTCTCATATTAATTCTCCTTTTGGTAAATTATTATTTAGGTATTTTCATCTTTTTTATCATATCTATAACTTCTTTCGCTTTCTTCCTGATATCCGGATCACCTTTTTTATTAGAAGCTGAATTCCATCGTTCAAGGTTCAATAAAGCGAGTTGTACCGCTTTTTTCCCCTTTTTATTCACCAGCTTTATAAAATGTGTGGTGGGGGTACTTAAAAATGATTTACCTTGTGGTATTTCCAGAATTCCGGGGTTTTTCACTTTAATATTTTCAGTATCCTCCGCAATTATTAACCTTTTTGTCCCCGCCCCTAAACCAAAATTTTCGATAATGTCTAATATCTTATGAGATTCAGCTATTAGACCAGATTCCCTGATCATCACAGCCATATCTTCCAGAATGTCCTTGGAATATCTCATGGAAAACTCCTTAATTTCTTATGATCCTATAATATCATAAATTTTTTATAAAAGAAGTGAAAAATATAACCATTTTTATAGACCTTAAAATAAGGTTATTTGTGGTCTCTTTTTAAGAAATAACCTCAACCTTTTTATTATTAGTCTATTCTTGTTCTTTGGATTGTTTAATTGATTTAATTGACACTTTGCTTGAATACGTTTTTTAGAGTTTTGATATTATTGGGTAGGCGGGAAACTTCTCTCTGATTCAATTTCTTCCAATCATGATCTTCATAATTTTCACAAAAATATATGTCCGGCTTTTTCTTTTTTGTAGAAAAAAATAATAAATATGCTCCATAATCTACATACATGGAGTCTGTTAATAAAACAGCTATTTCACTGGAGTCTCCTTCTGTGAACAATAATGGAATTGCATCATTTAATATTTGTTGAGGTAGATCAAATAGACCATCTTCATCACATGGTGTTGCTATACATGATCCACGACAGTCATAGGTAAATATTATATTTTTATGTCTGTATATATTGGGGAGATTTCCTGAAGGTTCTTTTTCTGGTTCTATTAAAGTATTTATCGTCAGAAATACATTTTCAGAAAAATTAAAATCATCGATAAGAATCCCTTTTAATAATTCTTCTGATACCCAGGTATTTATCAAATTATGTTTAGAAGGATCTAATAAAAATACTTGTTCAGAGTTGTTTACATATAATACTTCTGTGTTAATTATTTTTCTTTTAGATATGTATATGATCTTCCAACAGTTTTCTACTCCTTTAGCTAAAAAAGCGATAAAAACAGTGTCATTATCTTCTACAGCTAAATCTCTTCCTACACACAACAAATATTTTTTAAATTCAATAGAGTTATCTTCCAATAATCTATGGATGCTTAATTTATTTTTTGTCGTGGGGGGATTATCGCTATTAAAAGCAGATGCGAAAGAAAAACAATTAGCATCTTTGTTTATAATAGTTTTGATTATGACTTCACGTATTGAATTAATTATTGACAACTTTTTGATCCATATTCTCTATTTTTTTAGCAATTGGGCGTCTTTTTATAGGAAATCGTTTTAATGTCTCAAATATACCAAGTCGTATACTAGAGCTATTATCTCTAAATTCTTCAAATACTCCAGAGATAATTATTGAGGCTACCGAGAATTTTATCAAAGAGAATGCTGAAAAATTATGTGATCCTTCTAGCCAACCCAATAAATATACGATTATCCCAGAATATAAACCAGAGCAATAATAACATTGAAACAATCCCTCAAAAAAACTACTTTTTTCAGAGAGTATGTCTCTGTATTTTGTGAATATATCGCTGTCTACCATTAGATAAGAAAAGCCACATACAGCTAATATGCTAATCATAAAATCGATCATGTTTTTTTATTCCTCAAAACTGATGGGTATATCATCTTCTTTTTTATCGGGGATTTTTACTTCTACTTCTTTTTCTTTTATTTTATCAGTTTTATTCTTAGGTTTTTCATTTTTTGGGACTTCTATCACCTTTTTATTTTCAGGTTTTTTTGGAGTTATTTTTTCAACAACTTCTAAGTTCTTTTCAGGTGCTTTTTTTACACCATGTGCAACTAATATTTTCTGATTCTCTTCTATTTCTATCTTTTTATTTTCATATTTTGCTTTGTTTTCCTCAGCCTCTCTCTGTTTCATTGCCACAGAACTTTTTCTAATCATTTCTATGTTTTCTAGAGAACGTTGTTCTCCTCTTACTATACTTTTTATTGTGGGGTGTACTCGGCATCTATCTCTACCAAATTTTTTACAAGTGCATTCTATAGGCATTTTGTTCTCCTATTCTATTATATTTTTTAATTTATTTTTAATATTAATATAATCATTTGTGGTCTCTTTTTCAAGAGATTCTAGCACATTATGAATAATGTTTTTTATGTTTAGATATTTGTCGTTTTTAAAAGGAATCGTCTTAGATATCTTAGAAGCGTCTATCGTTAACTTCCATTTTATCGGAAAATTAATAATATTCTCAAATAATATTGAATTATTGCACTTAAAACATTTAAAATGGGTCGTATTTTCGATCAAAAAGTTTAAGCAGAGTGGACAAAACACATCCCCTGTTTTAAGCTCATTATCTGAAAGAATTGCTTTTTTATCATCATTGATATACATAAACTATTTTTTTCTCAATCCTTTTTTTCTTCTTTAGATGTCCAGTTTTTATCGATTTCCTTAAAAAACTTTATTTTTTCTCCTTCATCTAATTCTGATGGGCTGTTTACCTTGAATTTCTCCAGAGTATCTTTGAAGAGTTTCATATACTCATCTCTCTTTCCCCCATCTTCTGCTGCATATCTTTTTGTGTATCTTGCCAGAGGATCACCCTTTTTTTCTAAGATATTACCTATTTTTTCCATAAGATTTTTCATATCTTTTCTCCATCCATTGTTTGTTTTACAGAGTTAGTTGTTTCTATTAATTTATAAGATTTACAGCCAGATTATTAGCACCAATCAAATAAAATGATCCATATACTTCCACAGCATGTATGTTTAAAATTCCTGTATATCCACCAGATAATACTCTGGTCAATCTGAAGAAAACGAGGTCTCCTGGATAATAATCTTTTAATTTTAAACCGCTATTATTATTGTCTGAGAATAAGACATATCTAAATATTTTATTCGTGTCCGCTGGTTTTGGAATTGATATTGTTCCAATATTTTGAGCAATACCAGCAGTATCTATGGATTCAGAGTCCACACGGACTGATGTACCATCTGGAAATTTAGCTTCTTTTATACCGCGTCTAATGTAATCAAATTTTAATTGAATAGGATTACTCCCCCCCAAAACCCCAGATATTTGATACCACACAGCTAATTTAAGAGGAGTGCTTGTATCTAAACCCTCTGTTACCGTAAATGTTCCATATATTTCATCAGCTGATGCATTTCTTAGCTTAGCACCATGTTGATGATCCCACCCTGTTAAAACACCACCTATTTGAACATCAGCTAGATCAGAACCAAAGGTGTCTCTTCTACGCTCTATAAAGTCTCTGCTACTCCAAAGAGGTTGCCATACTCGGCTATTACCATAATATTGTATTGTACCATTCCCTCTAATACAAGAAGAGTTGCAATGTAATCTAATGTATTTGAATATGGGTTTTCTTGTCAATAGAGATGTTATTCTAATCCTCATAAACTTGAAGGTGACTCCCGGTTCAGAGTTATCTTCCCATTCTGATGATAACGGTTGTAATGAATAGTATAATTCTTCTAATTTGTCTTGTCTCAGAAAAGGATTGTTTCCAAAACTTCCTATTCTAGAAGATAATTCACTTGGATTGACAAATGAACTGCTCGTTGTCATTGTATCAAATTCTTGCCAGGTTGCTCCATCATAGTATTCAAATACAATAGTACCACCCAACATTGTTTGAGACAGCTCATATTGAAAGCCATAATGTTTTCTCTTTGCCTCAGCACCTCTAACAAATGTTGAACCAATATAAAGACAATTTCCAGCAGTCTCGGAGTCAAAAGTTATGGCATCGCCATATCCACCGGAGTCAATTCTATGAAATATACTGGTGGGGTCTCGTTGGTAAATCGTTAAATTACTGGGATCTGGACATCCTTCACCTACAAATAGCTCTGATGGTGTTTTTTGATTTCCAACAACTTGAGACCCAATTAAGTATTGAATACGATCAATTGAGTCTTCTCTTTTTGTCATAGCAGCGATAGATGCACCATTACTGTTATTGTATATTTTATTGGGATTTATGTCACCCAGGACGGATATCATCCCAGTAGAGGAGTTTGCTGTGGATGATTCATCAACAGCTATGTTAAAAACTGTATTATTTTTTACATTGATCCCATTTCCGACAAAAGCAGGGCAGTTTTCTATCTTAATACCTCTACTCCCCCCAGAGAATTTGGAGTTTTGTAGATATAAATTAGCTATATTAGCTAACCTAGCTACTGCTCCAGCACAGTCTATGTCTAAATTACAACCATCGATATCAATAATACTAGCTTCCTGTATGTTAAAGCCATTATCCATTAAAGCGGATGATCTACCAGCTATATTTTTTAATATTACATCAGCAGATGATCCATTTACCAAAAGAACATCTCCACCAGTATTTGATATATCAAAGTTAATATCTTGTAATTGAATCCGCGTTGATTCTGTTACAGACATTAAGGTGGTATTTGCCTTGGTGCATACAAATTTTAATGATTTAACAAAAACATTTGTTGCAGATGTGTGTATAGCTAATAAGACCATACCTGACGTATTTGTAGCATCTATTGTCAAATTTTGGAGTGTTATATAATTTCCATTTATGACCCACGGAGAATTACCAGATAATATTTTTATAGATTCTCCATCACCTCCAGGAATGCCAGTTATACAAGTTTTGTCTGGAACGGTCAAAGTTGGAGCATTATAACTCCCGGGGAGAAGCATTAAGGTAACATATTTTGTGGGGTCTTCTGCCTTTATTCTCGCTGCTTCTGTTAAAGCTGCATTCATTGTCTTATATTGAGCTGTTTGAGTATCTGTGCCTACGATTAATAGGCATGAACTTCCCATATCTCTACCAGTTACTGGATGTAATCCCATATTATATCTCCTCTTTAATATCCTGAATTTTTTCTTGGAGTTTATCGGCTAAAACAGTCTTCCCACGTATTTCAAGTTCATAGACTATGTCGCTAAGAGTTGGTTTTTTATCATAATTTGCTTGACGGGGTTTTATTTTCTTAAGGGGTTTATTTAATTTTATCTGTGCTGATAATGCATCGAGATCAGACATCTTCATAATCTTTTCTAGACCACCATATCTTTCATCAGGATCGAAAATGAATGCTTCTCCCTTAGAAGGTACCTCATAATATTGGGACTCGTTCATATCAAGCATTTCACACTTTGTAGACAATTTTCCATAGAGCATCATGGACACCAATTTTTTTATACAGCCTATGTATAAAAATACTTTTCTGTCCGGAATTTCTATCACTTTAGAGGGTAACGATAATGGCTCATTGCTAGATCTTCCCGTTTTTATTGATTTTAGACCTTCTAGCATGTCTTTTTTAGACACCAAAAAATTTTCAAATTCTATTGTTTTTATATTATTTCCCATAATCACTCCAAATATATTTTTGTTGATCTGTTTTTTGTCAGATATTCTTTTTTTATACTCTGAAATTTTTCTTGTGCTAATTCTCTAGCGTTTTTATCAAAGCAACTGTTTAATTTGGGATATACTTCTTTTCCATGTTTTACTGAGATACCGTGATCTCCCGTTCTAAGAACTCCATAATTATTAAGACCGGAAAGTTCAGAACGAAGTAAGAAATCGAGGTCTTCATTACCATAAGGATCAAGCAATTCCTGAAAACCACCCAATTTATTAATTATTTTTCTATTGAAAAACATAAGCATACCGCTTTTTTCTTGACTTGTTATTCCAATATTATTAAGAAGCCTTTCATATATTTCAGTTAAAGTTTTACAAGAATATAATACTCCGACACCCGGTATTCTATTATATACTTCTCTATATACATTTAACCAATCATTTTCTAGTGGATATGTGTCGTCATCTATTTTAATGAGATATAATTCATCTGATATATTTTCATGTAAGGCTGTTGTTAACATAATATTTAAGTTTTTTGAGATGTGAGTATTTTTGGGGTAGATTATTTTTATCTCTTTTATATAAGATAATTCTTCTATAATCTTGGCATTATGCTTATCAAGACGGGGGATGTGTAATGTCATGTATATTTTTAATAGATTATCTTTTATGGTTTGTGGATTTGTCTTTATGATCTGAAGTATTAAATCTTTTGTTATAGAAAGTCTTTGAATACAGGTTGGGATTAAGATTGAGAACATTTCAATTATTTGTCAGCAATTTTTTTCTTTTGTTCTCGTAACTTTTCTACTTTTTCTTCTAACTTTTTTATTTTATCAGCTAATATCTTTAATTTTAAACGAAGTCCTAAAGCAAGTTTTGGTAAAATACTGCCATGTAATTTAGCTAATAAAGGTTTTCTAGCTGCTCTCATAGCACTTATGATCTCTACAATTTTGTCTATGCTTTTTTGTAAAGACTGTCTCTTTTTTTGATTAGGACTAACTTTTTCAGACCCTGTTTTCTGAAAATGGTCTTGATATGATTCATATTTTTCCTCAATATCTTTTATGATTTTATTGCAGGGATCTTTCTCTCCAAGCATATTCAAAATGTTAGAGTATAGTTTTATAGATTCTATACCATGACCATCTTTTTCAAGCATCTGGGCTGTTCTAAATATATCTTTTAGGGTATTTAATTGATTCATATAATTTCTCCAATATTTGACATAAAAATTTTAGAATTATGTTAAAACATATAGTTTTCTGCATAATCTATAAATTCTTTTGTATCCATATTAGCAATCTCTTCTGTATAATCTTCGCCCTGGAAGGTCATTTCTCTGGTACAAGAGTATATTTCTACTTTTTCTCCATATTGATCACTTCCTCTTTCAAATATTTCAGCTCTGAGGATATCACCTTTACCAAGTTCATGAAGTTCACAAGACCTTATGTCTTGATTTGGAACATGTGTATCAATATACAAATCATTTCCTTGAACAACAACTTCCATATCTCTTGAGTTCGCACCACCTACATAATGTAATTCATCTTTGAAATTAATAGCTAAAGAGGGTCCATGATGACTATCTATCCATATCCTTGTGAATTTAAAGCCAGCAGTTTTTATAACATCTGCCATTAACTTTTTCATTTTTTCCTGAACTTTTTTTGCTAAAGAATGTTTTCCTTTAACTTTAAGTCCATTTATTACCGTTGAGAATGAACTATTTATATTCATATTATTTTCCTTAAATTATTTATGGTTCATTAAAACGAAGTGCAATATTTATATCTTGACCGATACTTCCATCTGTAGATGTCGTTGATATCACCAATTCATCATCTGCTGAAAATGTTAGATTTGCCGCAACTATTATGTATTCATGATATTTTTCATCATTTTCCAATAAATAAGTTTTTGTAGAAGCCGTTGTTATGTTTATAACACTTACAGTTATGCTCTGTCCAGCTCCAGGTGCAACATAAGCTGTTATATTAACAAAGTCTAATTTACATGCTTGTAGGGGTATACCCGATGTTGCAGACCCTAATAAATAGGTTGTTACAGTTTTTTCTACTAGGCCAGCATGACATACTGTTACTATTTTAGGTAATCCTGAACCTAGAGAGGAAAAGGCAGACCAAGTTGTTCCATCCCAATAATAATAGATATTGAGATCAGTTCTTAAAAATACTTGGCCTGTATGTGGTGTGGTTGGAAAAGATGTTCCATGTATTTGAGCACCCGGACGCCTGTAACTTTTTGAGAAAATATCCTCAGTAATCTGTACTCCCTGATATTCTACAACAATGTGTCCAGAGACTCTTAAAGCTTCGATCTTTGCCTGTATTTTAGGATCTTCTATTACCTTAGAATCGTATAATTTATAACCACCTACAGATATATCCTTCCCAGCAACATGAACTGTTGTGTCAGTAAAATTTATAATTTTATATTCTTCAGACATTATTTTTCCCCCTCTATATTGGCAAAGTTCTCAAAAACTTATGAAGTTAAGAATATCGAGAATATAAATATTACCCTTGTCTTATATAAATAAGTTCTATCTCAGCACTTAAAGCTCTTCCAGCATCAACATTTGTAGCTGTAATATAAACAAAATCTTCTTTGGCTATAGCTTGTTGTGTAGCAAAAGTGTAAGACCAAGGAACATTAATAGTAAAATCACCAGTTCTATTTATAGCTGTTGTTGCTGTTCTTGTGGTTATTGTATCTAAAACCGTTGCTCCCGGTGTGGAGGTGTCATATTGAGTTATAGCCAATGATTTATAGGCTACATTAGTGACATCTACTGTTAAGGATGCTTTTGGAATTATTTTTAATCCAATAAAATTCCAATCATAAGGTAACCAAAATATAAAAAGTTTTATGGCAGCAGCCACAGCAGAATGTGATACAGATTTCGTGAAATGGTAATCAATTTTTGTTACCATATCTTTTAAAGCCAGAATATTTTCGGTGGTTAAATAAAATCCATCGAAAAGAACTTCTACTTTATCTGAGGTTACAAGATCAGTCAATTTATTTACAAGATCAGGATAATTTCCAACCAAATCACACAGAGATATCCAATTTCTTTGTATGTAGATATAACCCCCATAAGGAGCTAACTTTTGGTTCATAAGAGTCAGTTCTTGGTTTGATTTATTTGTTACCTTGAGGTAACTTCCGTTTATAGGCTGTGTTATTACTGTAGACATTTATTTTTACCTCTCTGGGGTTAAGCTCTTATAAATTGGGCAATTAAAATTCCATTGAATTGTTTACCAGTAACACCTACATCACCAACTAAAAATCTTAATACTGATCCAGCCACAGTAATAACTTGTGTTGATATAGTTTTGGTTATAACTGTATTTGCAGTTAATGTTCCCATACCATAAGTTGTGGTTGTCGCTTCTGTGGTGGCTGTAAATATCGTCGCTGTAGCCCCTCCGGTTGTTTGCATAATATCGAATTGTTTATAATCTGCTACAGCGGTATCAACACCATTTATAGACAAGGCTTTAAATCCTATCAGATACATGGCATATGGAAAAGAAATAGAATTTAAGGATACATCGGCTGCAAGAGCCGCATGTTCTACATAATCTGAGGTGAAATTGATAATGGTAGACTCCATATCTTTTAACACAAGGAGGTTTGCAGCGGTTAAAGTTAAACCTTCTAAAGTCACTCTAATTTCTCCCGATGTGATAAGACCAGATATTTGAGTAGCCAGATCAGGATAATTTCCTTTACAATCAGTAAGAGAAAGCCATTGTCTGTCAATCGTGCTGCTTCCCCCTCCTGTTATTGTCTTCCCGCCCAATTCAACTGTTTTTGTTCCGAGGTTGTCTATTGTTAATTGTTGTAAACTCATAATGTTCTCCTAATGTATTTGTTTACTTGTCAAGTCAATTTAAAAAGAAGTTAATCAGATGCTTCTTTTAAAATTAAGCTGAATAGGTTTAATATGGTATAACTAACTATTTTATTTTCATGATTATAAGAAGTTAATGGATTTTTGAGTTCATTTTCTATCTTATCTAATAATTTTCTTATATTATTAATCTGCTTTGTATGAAAATCAGGGTTATAAAAATCACTAATAGAATTAAAATGACTTGAAGCCTCTGAAAAATATTTGAGAAACAGTTTTTTTATGTCCTCATCTTTAGGAGAAACATCTAATATATTACAGGCCATATCAAGTTTTTCAGCTAAATTTGGTTTATTTAGGTGTTCTAAATCTTGAGCTATTTTAGATAGCTCAAAAAGAACTTCTTTTTTGGGGAGTTTAAATGACATAGAAAACCTCGTTAGAAACTTATGATTACATTCCAAGAACAAGTGACTTGTGTATGGGGAGCACCTTTTCTGTATATGGGAGGGAAATGAACGACAGCAATGAGATATTCATCTTGGAGAATTTGTGAATCATCATAAATGTTTGCCCAGATACCTATCTCAGATAGTTTATTTTCTAGAGCTTCATCTTCTTCTATCTTACATAAAGCTGCAATACTATTATCATTTGGTCGAGTTACAGCCGTTATCAATTTTTTTGTGATACTTGGAGATATTTCAATGGGAGTGGTTAAATCATCAATATCTATATCGGTTATTTCTAAGGGCTCATAGGTCGTTGGATTATGTCCCCCTGTCCCTATAGAAAATCTATAGACATAAACTGCCCAACCTTCAGAGGTTTTGCTGAAATATGTTCTCCCATTTGTTGTTAATACCGCGTATTCTGCCATATTTTTTAACCTTTTAAGATATTAAAGATACTTCAAATACATTACAATCTTCCATTCTGGCTAAAGTTATTGACTTTGTAGTAACTGGATCGGGTAAATTATGAGTATGTAAAACCAGTGTTTTACTAAACACATTACCTATTGCAGTAAAACCAATAAAATTATCAGTACTATTAAAGTCAATGGCCTTATCATCTACATAAAAGGTATTCCCATTTATGGTAATTCCATGTCCATCATTGGTGAAGAAAATAGCTTTCGTCCCAGAGTACAATAAATAAAAAGTGTTATTGGAGATTGTTATAAAACTTATATGTGACCAATCACAGATAGCTTTATTATCAATATCTGAGAAGCTATTTCCGGTTATTATCACATTTCTTTTAATAGCACTGTGCTCACCATCGTCTAAAGAGTGGGGTAATTCAACACCAAAGTTAACAATGTCATAAATAGAATTTCCACTTATTATTGAATCAGAGATGGAAGCATATATACCTGTATATCCATCATGGATTATGTTATTTACTATTCTGATATTATATGCAGTATTTCCACCAGCTCTTCCCGTTAAATGGGACATAATATAGATACCGCGTCCACTCGGTGTTGTATCTCTGGAAAAAGTATAAATGGTATTTTGACTTATTATTGCATCAGTTTCTATAAGTAAATACATTCCTCCATGTGCATAATTATTTATCTTGTTTCCTATTAAGGTAGCTTCTTTACCATAGAGTATGGAATGTGTTCCATCTTCTAACATGGCTATTCCATACTGATCCGATGAATATCCGCATATATCATTAAAATTTATAGAAGAAGCATAAATATCTGAAAATATTATACCTTCTAAGGTTGTGAAATTGATTATGTTCTCACTAATCGAGGATCGATAAATTAAGCCACCCGTGCTATTTAGAATTCTTATCCCGTAATTTAGATCACTTCCCTTGGTTGTATTCTTATTAATGCACGTTGTTATTATATTATTACAAGATATTGCCGCCTCAAAGTTACCGGAAGTAGAAGACAGATTGAAGATATTATTATTTATGAGAGAATTATATAGATCACCCGGTGCATATATACCATATATACCTGTCCCTACTGTGATATCAGAAGTTATATTATTTCCAGAGACAGTCACAGCATAAATATCACCCCCAGATGATTCTAATACTACCAATGATTCTGTGGAGGCAGTTGTTCTTATTTTGTTGTTAGATACAATATAATATCCATCAGATCCCATATAAATAGCTGATTCGGTATTATCAATAATAGTATTATTTGAGATAATACTGTGATCTGCATAGCATTCTATACCTTTACCTATTGATAAATTGATACTGTTATTGGATGCAATAACATTATATGAATAAGAATCAATAGAAATTCCTTTTGTACCAGAATTGTTTTCGGGCTTTAATATATTATCATTGATCAATATATTGTTACTATTTGTGATATCTATAGAATTTGTTTTTCCACAAGCAATATAATTATTAGATATTATTGCCCTTTTACATGCATTTATTTTAATACCTCTTGTGGAAACACCATACAGTTCATTTTCAGATATGTTAAACCCCTCATCGTCTAATCCGTTGCCATAAATTTCTATTTGAGCACATCCACCAGTGTTGACTTTTATTTTATTGTTTGTTATCGATATTCCATAACAAATGGGGGATATAGTCCCCTTGGTAAAATAGATAGAACCACTTGATTTTACTGTAGAATCAGTATTGTATATATCATTTCCGTCTACTTCAATATTATAGCAATTATCACCATGAATAAAATATGTACCGTTATTTGATGTTGTTCCATGAGCTATATTATTGATTATTTTGGATTGATAACAGCTTATAAATTTTATTCCAGAAATATTTGAATAAAAATCACATTCTGATATGATTACACCACGAGTGAAAGAAGCTTTTATTACTACAGCACCGGATGTAGATTGAACGTCTTTAAATTGACACCTCTGAATTATTATAGGAAGAGAATTGTTACAAGAAGTGTGATTTAGATTGATAGCTATATATGGTTTATCGAATACACAGTCAATTATTTCTCCACCTTCTGTCTCAGAACTACTTGCACCACCAAATAAAATCGCTCCTGTTGTAGAAGTATATGTTGAATCTGTTAAATCTAATTTTATCCCATACATCCTAAAATTGACAGCAGATACCGAAAATAGAGTGGTTATTGGTGAACTTGCTATAATATTTACTGATCCAGGTGTTTCAGCTTCTATTGTAACATTTGGTTTTGATATAGAAACTGGTAGGTCAAAGGTATATGTACCTCGTTTAATAACAATTCTACCACCAGTAGAAGGTAATGCACCTATAGCATCTTGGACAGGTGCTTGTGTTGATCCAATATAATCACCTGTCGTATTCCCGACAGTTAGATAAGTTCCATTAGCTCCTATTTTTTTCCAGGAAGAGCTATATCTAACATATATTTCTCCCTCGTCTGTAGCTACTCTAGCATCACCATTTGAGCCAGTTAAAATGTCTATTTGAGCTTTTGTTTTGGGGGTTCTCCATTGATTTAAGGGATGCCAATCACCATCACCACCATGAGTATGAACTTCTCTTTCATCAACCACCAGACGTAAATCATTTGTTTTAGGTGGAATAGCACTTCCTAAAATAGGTAAATCACCTTCATTAGCAACGGGGGGTAACCAACTTGATATAGGTCTCCATTTACTATCTGCTGGATCGAGGGTGTATATCAGATTTTCATCTCTAACAACGACAGCATCGCCATCTGTTGATGATCCTACAGAGGGTAGACTTGCATAATTAGCTACAGAAGGTTTCCATTGAGCACTTATATTTAAAATATTTTCCCAGCTTGTACCATTAAAATAATAAATACCCTTATCATCTTTTTTTAGTACAAGATCACCCGTTCGGCTAACACCAACAGCCGGGAGGGTTGTGTCCACAGGGTCTCTCCAGAATTTTCTTCCAACGGCATCTATAACTTCTGCCTCGGCTAAACTTACACTTCCTATACTTCCCCCCGATGTTGTAACCTTTGCAAAAAGTATTGTTTGTTCAAGGGGGATAGCGTTATATACTACTTCAAGGTCTGAGGTTAAAGTTATGGTTGCTGCTGCCAATGCATTGTAAATGGCTCTTAGGTATACGCAGTTAACTCCGTCATCTGCTAAGGTTAATATAACATCAGCGTCATTAATGACAGTCATACCTTGTGAAGTCATGGCCGAAAATGCTGGGACTGTTATTGTAGGTGGACTGGATGCAGTTGTTAGAGTATAACTTGTATAAATACCCTTCTGTATTATGTCCTTGTGTTGTTTATTCCAATATTCAGGACTGTCCTTTGACCCGAACTCTATAAAAGCTTTAATACTCATTTTTTTCTCCGTCTAATATTGAACTTGGAGGTTAAAAACCATGAGATCCAGATCAGTCTTAACCTTTAATGGAAAATTTGTGTATGCATACAAGAATTGATCTCCTAGAGCACCTGTTCCACTTGGAGGAACATAAACAACAGTAGCAACTAATCCAATAGAACTTATTTCAGATACAAGAGTGGACCGGGGGAGTGTGCAAACATATTCTTTACAAAATGGGGCATCATCTACGTCATATTGTCCAGTAAGGTCGGTGGGGCCATAGACTTTACCAAGTTCTTCATTATAGATATCTAAGGTCATCTCGGGTCTAGGAGTTAAAGCTTGTTTTGGGTCGGTAAGGTCATGACCATATCGTCCTACAACAAAATGATCCACTTTAAAAGATTTTCCATTCAATGATTGTTCCATATAATATGTCTTGGCCACATTGGTTAATAGGGCTAACATTTCATAGGCCATTTATATATACCTCATTTCTGTAAAGGTGCTTGGTCTTTTTTTCTCTGTAACTCTTTTTTTGAGCAAAAGTCTTGATACAATAATCTTATGCGTTCTTTAATGTTTTCATCCATAATTCCGGTTATTGGATATAAACTTTCTTTTTGAACTCTTTTTATGGCATTTACTGTTTCAATACTTCCAATGACCCCATTTATAGCCAATTCTGATCCCAGATATTTCATATCGAACAACATTCTTTGTATCCATCTTATAGGTTCTAAATAACTTGAATAATGCTCTAATCTTGTAGTCACCGTCTCAAGAATAGACTCATCTTCTCGAATAACTTGAACATTTTTAGAAGAAGGTATAGGATATTCAAATTTTATTGGATGATCTATTGAAATATCTTTTTGTAGAGTGCTTTCAAAGAGAAGAGTTATGCTCTTTTTATTCATAGATTTATTGAGAACGATACTATTTATTTGTTGTAATGGCCAAACTGGGCTCATATCCATTTTATCTGTTCTTAATACAGCATGATCTATAAAATTTCTTACATTTAATTGACTTCCATAATAGGCTATTAATGCCCTTTTTATAGAAATGTTTGAAAGTATTTGTTCTGTGGTATAGGGTTGAAAATAGGTTGCCCCCCTCCAGGGAGAAGTCAATTTTAATGGAGATAAAGTTTCTTGAAAAGGGTATTTTGAGCCCCAATTCTTAGGCCACCAATAAAATTCTCCATCTTTTTCTTTTAATTCACCACAGGAAACGTGTTCAATTCCTATAAATTTCCTGTTGACGAGAGGTTCGTGCCAGTCTGCTTCTCCTTCCCAAAACTTTAGAAGACAGAATATCTCGCCAGTTATATCAACAAGAAAAGAAGTACACGCGCCTGATGCTCGTTTTTTTGAACCAATCAACCATTGATCATAGGAAGAAAACCAACGAAGTACACTTGATGCAGTAGAGCTGGCAGTAAAATGATCTACGATTCCAGATGGTGAGCCCTCTATCCAGGAAGAATAATGTTGAGATGTTGGCCAATATTCAGCATAATCGGGTATGAGTTCTTTTATTTTTAACATGGAATCTTCATATAATTTTTTGAAAAATTCTAATGCAGTCGCTTTATTTCCAAGATTATTCAGAAAATAATCTTTATATTCATCTAGAGTATTGGGCTTTGTAAACATTTTTTGATCTAACATTAAGTCTCTTTTTATACCAATGCTCCTCATTTTATTTTTTCTCATTTCCGGGTTCATATTAGAAGAGTTTAATAGACGATCTTTTGACGTTAGAGACTCTTTTAGAGTATCTTCAATAAATGTCCCAATATTTTCTGTATCGATATCTTCAGTAAGAATATTTGAGGTTCTTTCTAGGATATCTTTATTTATCTTCATTTTTTTCTTTTTCATAAAAAATTCCTGTAAAATTGTTTGTCCTTGCTAAAATTTTTAATCTTAAGACCTTATTTTACGGGACACAACTAAAGTTGTATTAGACAATTCTAAGAAGATCAATCCCTAGTGACATACCTTGGGGCAAGCCCCAAGGCTTCGTAAGAAGTTTGTCTAAAATACCCTTATTCTTACAGGGTATGCCACAATACCCATTACCTGCTCAGAAGTTACCTCCATTGCAGTTACTTTTGACTTCCTAGCAATATTTAGAGCACCATTAACATCAGCATTAACGAGCTTTCCTTCTCTACTTCTAAAAAGCCCTCTGTATATACGCTTCCCCATATAAACATCATGATGTTTAACTTCCTCATTATCTAAAGCCGAACATAGAGAAGTATGGGACTCTTGTATCTCTGAATACTTCATACCAAACTCTTCACATTTAGACTCAAGGCTTGACATCAAATATCCAAAAGGTACCTGTACAAACTTCTGATTATTCACCCTTCCAAGATTAATGTCTTGCTTCCAACCTTTATTGTGTCCTATAATTATCGTCCCTATGTCATTCTTAATACAATAATCAGAAATATACTTAGAGCTCTTTCTTATTATGTCTTTAATCCTATTTTCTCTCTTCCTCTTCAGTAAAAATTGTTGTTTCGTATAATTCCTGATGTTTTGTTTATCTTTGATACTTTGTAGCTTACTGTTTTGTTTATTCCAATAGTAATTTATTGATTTTAAACGCCTTCCATCTAAGATGAAAGCCCTATTGTTCTTTGTATCAAAACATGTCGCTAAATTATTTAGACCTATATCAATCGATAAAACATTTTTATGCTCTAGCTTTAATTCTTGTTCTTTTACCTCATATACCACCTCCATTTTAAAGTAATGTGCCTTCTGTTGCGGTATTATCCTTACTTCTATTACATCTTTAGCATTAATCTGTGTCGGAAAATCTAATACTATATTTTTAATCCCAGTATCTTCCTTCAAAAACCTCGATATACCTATGTTTATCTCATTACCCTTAATCTGAAACCCATTGTTAGGTATCATGACCTGAAAATATCCATCTTTTGGTAAATAATGTGGGATAGACACACGACTCTGATATTTACTGTGCTTCTTAGCATTCAAAAGCCCAAAAAGAGACTTAAAGCTCCTATCTACAACCTTTAACGTCTGCTGTGCTACAGCTGCTGGTAAAACCTTAAAATTCTCATTGGTCTTACAATAATGATAATTTTGCACATAAGGTAAATATGTCTTCGTCTCAAAATAATTCTGTCTTACAGTATATAGACCGTAATTGTACAAACGCGCTGAATGCCAACACAACCTTCTTAAAAGATTATAGGTGTCTTTATTCATATTCTTAATCTGATTTGATTGCGTTTTATACAAAATACTATTTCCTAAAAATTACTTAATATTAAATATTAAGTATATTAAGATATTTACTGAAAGTCAAACATTATTTTAATTATTTTTATGTATATCCCCACCGCAAGCGGTCGGGGTTTTGAGGAATTTTATAACTTTTTAAATGATAAATCTTAAAAATGTTTATTATTCTTCGAGGGTGAGTTCACCCCCAATCGTTTCAGAAATAGAGAGTATCCCCGACACCTTTCCAGATTTTTTGAGCCGTTTTCTTTCTTCTTCATCCCTTTTTTTCTTTTCTTTCTCATACTCAACCTGAAGTCTATCAGCTTTTCCTCTTAGATCAGATAGAGTAAACATAATAAGTTTTTTCTCATAAGCGAAAGCTTCCTCCATCGTCCATGCTGGAATAGTATAATTTGGTGCTTCTAACCATTCACCTGAGAACTCAAGAAGTCTTTTAACCTTAAAATTTATTGAACCATCCTTATTTTCTGTGATATTCACATCGTATTTTCCAATATAATCTTTTAAAGACATAGCAACCACACCTATTATTTTGAATTGTTTGTTGATGAAAATTAAAGATTTGATGTAGATATTTTACAGATATAAAAAAAATGAGATTAATAGGAAGAATTATTGTTAGTTGCGGGGGAGGGAGTCGAACCCTCGACACGAAGATTATGAGTCTTCTGACCTACCAGCTGGTCCACCCCGCAATATTTTATCTCTGAATACCTGACTTTCTAATTCTAGAACCGGTATTACCCACACTTCTATATTTTATGGGTGCTACAGAACCAAATTGATCCTCATATGTCTTTTTCATCAAATCCGCCCTATGTAGAGGAGGATATGAATGATAAACAGTAAATGGGACAGACCAACCATCTATTTTACCCGCTGAATCAACTGTTTCTCTATATGTAGGACCATCTTTCTGAAATTGTCCCCATACCGTTAACTGTGGAAAATTAATGGTGTTCATAATTATGATATGTACGTTCTCTTCACCATCATCAAGTATTTTTGGCTGAGATAAAAACCCTAAAAAGTCATAATAATTTTTTAAACCAGCGCTCATTATTCTCTTTTGACTCTTAGGGTCTCTAGGATCTGGGACAATTATCAACCAAGTACTCCCTGTTTGAAATTCCATCGTTAAAACAGGTTCATCATAAGAACTTTCTCTGTCATTAGACGGCCAAACATGTAAGATTGTCCCGGAATGTGTTTTCTGCTCGGCCATCCTTTGACTTAACTGAATTTCTAAACTTCCTGGATTATTAAAGAGGAAAATATATTGTTTTGTGCTCTGCCTGAGCCAAAGTTCAGAGGTGATAACAAAAGGTTCTCTCTCCCCCAAATAAGCACGATCAGTTTGTTCAACAACCTTTTTTCCTTCGTTTATTGCATCTATAAGTTTCTGATTTATCTCAGTTATTTCAGCCATATTTTTTCCAAAAAACAAACTATCTTCGTTTATGTCTCTTATTAGTCGTCTGTTCTTCTGTTATCCCGGTTATAATATCATTCTCTTCCTGAAAAGTTTCAACAGGGTCTTCTTTTACCTCTTCTACATTTATAATATCTTCTTTTGCTTCCTCTTTTATTGGAGCGGTATTTTTATCCATCTGTGCTAATAAACCTTCAGCGTAAGCTTTCAATTCAGGAACACCCTTAGAAATAAGGTAACCTATATCTGCCTCGGTAAAAAGATCCTCTAATCCCCTCAATAATCCAATAGCTTCTTTTACCTTCATTCCGCCACTTTCAGACTGCATCACGATATCCATCACCCGTGGATTTATATCTACTGAAGATATATTATCAAATTCAAAGCCCATCTCTACCTTAGGGGCTACATAGCCCTTTCTGATCAAATTGGTAGCTTCCGTTTTTGGAAGATTGTTTGAGACCAACATATCTATCGCCGCTTTTCCGTCATAGCCTCCCCCTCTAGGTGGTTCTGATGTATGCCATCCTTTAGGAGGTTCAAATTCTGTTAATTCTTCAACACGATCTCCTATACCAGTTATAACTCTTGGTGCTACAACTGTCCGTCTCTTAAAATTCTGATCTCTCATTCTTAAACCCTGTAACTCTTTTAAAGCATCAGCAGTCAATTCTTTTTTTGCTTCATCGGGGTCAACGAGTTCAAGAATACCCTTCATCAAATATCTTCTAAAATCATAAGATTCACCCACAGTACTATGAGGAACTTCATCAGTAATTGCCTGTGGATAAGCAGATACATATACCATTTTTGTAATTGTTTTTTGAACATTGGGAATAATAAACATTACTGAAACTATACCCCGGGGATTTGTTTTATTTCTTACATAAATCGTTTTTTTCTTTTCTAAGAGAGAATCTAACATCTCAGGTGATAATCTTTTAGCAATCATCGGTATCTCCTTGTTTTGGATTAATATATTCACAACCAAAACATATATTTACAGAACAAAGACTAATACCCCTTAATCCCCCTTACGTCCATTCAAAATTCTTTTAAGTTTCTCATAAAAAGACATGATATTTTCAGAGTGAACCTTTCTCCTAGACCAAGCACCATCTTGATAATTAATACCAACCTCCCCAAAAACATTAACTGCTATCTCAACAGGACGAAAACCATGACCTGTGATTAACATAGCTGGTCCTTGCATAAAAGATTCTTGATCAACAGGGTCAATCAAAACTCCATCATTATGAATTTCAAATGCTACTTTTCGGTAATCATTTAAAATCCATTGTCGCAAAGTTCTTAAGTTTAATGTTTCTTGCTCAGATGTATTCTCAAATGAGGCTATAACCTTATGATTATCACCCCATTTTTTTAATGCTTTATTTATAAGAGATGCCTCTTCAGAAAAGCCATCTTTTTTGATGTCTTTTAATAAATTATAAATATTTTTGTTATCCATAAAATTATATCCTCTATTAATGAATCTTGTGATAAACTTCGATGATATTTTCAGCCTTTTCTAAACAACCCCAATAGATATATTAAGACCATCTCAATAAAAATAAACACTACAACATTGAACATAAATTACAATAATCCCATGGTTAAAAGCAATCTGTTTAAATCTTCTGAAGATTGATAATCCATACGCACAACCCTGTTTTCCCTCATGCTCAAACTAGCCGGACGACCAGCTACTATAGCGGTGGGGAACGATCTGCGATATGTAGCCATTTTAGAATTTGTAAGATGTGTATTTATCCAATCTAAATATCTACTCAAAGCGCTCTCAAGATTTCCAGTACGATCATAATCAAGAGAAATAGTTTGACCTGAGAATGAGAATTGTAACTCACTCTCTAAGATATGCTGAGCGCTCAAAGCATGTACAGAAGTCGTGGCCACCAAAAAATTATAAAAATTTGTAGGGAGCTGTGTGATTGTCCATGAAGTTGTGGGATGTATAGAATTTATAATGGTCAAACCTTGTTGTAGATATTCATAAACATCAGCGTCTTCATATGCTTGGACTGTCCCAGCTCTTTTCTGAAGTTTATCGATCAACATTCTAATCGAAGGTATAAAATTGAGCCATATCCTGTTTGCTACCCTCAAAAGTTGAAAAAGCATATTATATTCGGAAGTAACTGTCTCCTGAATATCCCAAAAAACTTGATATTCACCAATAGCCAAATCATTGACAATGTAATCAGAAGCTGGTGATGTAGCTGGTTTTGTAGAAGGTATATCAAAATAATAAACATGAGTATCACCATCAATGGTCAACCTTATGTTATAAGTATTTGACCCTAAAATAGCGTCTGTAACAACGGGATAATCATCGCTCGTAGAATGAATAACATTTAATTTAATGTCATTCAATAAAGTCTGTGTTCTGATCATGACCCGAATACCTTTGCCACCTATTGTAAAATAAGTCCTTTTTCTCTCAGACGATTCAGTTATAGCAGCATCTATCACATCAAAAGTCTCTGTCCAAGTATCAACTTGACCATCTGATGTTATAATCTGCCAATCTGCTTGCCATTTTGTTGAATCTGTGGTCAAAACAGCGTCTAAAGGAACTGGCCATCTATAACGATAGGTGTCACTCCCTAAAATTTCTATTCCTGATGAGGGATCAACATTAACCGTCTGTATTCCATTGGGGTCTGTTAATGTCAATACTGGTGATCTATTTATATTATAAGGTGTTTTTCCTGTGAAAACAGCTTCAAAAGAATGTGTTGATCCTCTTGTAGCCTTGCTTAAAGATGCCATAAATTTTTTCCTCGTGTTAAAAATTTAATGATTATTAGATGAATGGCTATTCTTTTAATAAATAATATGTCTTGATGAAAATTAAAAAGGTAGGTATAAAACTTGGCAAATTACGACTTGCTCTTTCTCCCTCTAATTGAATCTATCGCCACAATATTCTCTTCTGTCTTGTCTTGAATATGTTTTGGTAAAGAAGCACCTAAATATTCTGCTAAAGCTGTCAATCCATCAAAATATATTTTTTTGGACTCTCTTCCTATCGTCCTAATACATTCACTTAGTAATCGTTCTAAAGTTTCTTGTTGCTTATTATCCAAGGTTAAAGAAGCGGCCTGTTTTACATTAGAAATTGCCGAAGAAGTTGCTTTTATAATTTCCATAACCACTTTCCTCACAACCCTACGATCATGCTCCTCAAAATCAATATTAGGGTCATAAAGTTCTCGTTGATGTCTTAATAAATTCTCCAATTCAGCTGATATTCCTGTAACAGCCTGAGCATCTTTCCAATCCATACTGCTCTTATACTTTGTTTTTGCAACCTTCAACAATATTTTTAGATCAATTATTTCTCTATTAATAATATCCGCAGCTACAATATTAGAAGTATCTGATATAATAGACTCTATATCGCCAAGACCTAACTTTAGCTCTTTGGCAATTTCATCAAGTTCTTTCCCACCCTCATATAAAGATAATACCTTTATACGAACTTCTGTGGCCATATTTATTTCACTTTTCGTCATAACTTATTGCCTTATACATTTTCTACCATCTGAGCTGCATAATCAGGCCCATAGACCTTAACAAAATACTCATACACCTCATCTTTAAGTTGTTTCTTGGTCTCTGCCCCGGGGGTTACAACTTCTAATACAGAATTAACTGATATAGCAAATCTGTTCCCTTTATTATCAATAACCTCAAGCATACCAAGCGCTGGCTGTGTTGAAACAACTGCTCTAATAACAATACCATTCATAAATATTTTTATCTCATCCCCGACATTCACCCTATTTCCAACCGATGAAGCATCTTTATAATGAAGTGTGGCAGTTTTATTCTGTACGGGGGAATCATTGATCTTTAAAAGTTGTTCAATATCCTGTTTTTCATTTCTGATCAGAATCTTCTTTCCCTCAGTTTCTTTAACACTCCACACATTTTTATCATCGTCTATATATTTAACTTCAGAAACGATTGGAGTCATGATATTTCGATCATTATACTCCCTTTTTACCTGAAGGCGGCTCACCACAACTTCTAAGGCTTCTTTTTCTGGAAAACATCTAAAATATTCAGGGGAGGGTATTAACTCTCCTTGATATTGACTTGCAAAGAATTCTCTTACTGAGTCAAATGAAGGAATACCAACCGCCGAACTGTATCTCATTAATACTTTAGCACCAAGCTCAGATAAAACAGAAGCATCACAGATTTCTAAATCCAACCTTTTTCCTCTGGTTTCAGCAAGTTTGTGTGTTAAACGCTCAAACATTTTTTCGGTCATATCGTTCATCTAAAATTCTCCTTAAATTCGTTTTGCACTCAAATTCATTGCACATACGATTATGATTATTAATTAATTGTTTACAATCTACATTTTTTTTACAATGATCACATCGCTCTACCGCTAAAATATTTCTAGCTGTATTTTCTATCTTATATAATTGTTGTAATCTAACACTTTTTGTATTATCACATTTTTCATATAAACATCGATGTGTTTCATATTTATTTTTCAGATCTAATAATAGATCACCGCTTCTTGTATAATTTCTAGACAAAAGCTGATTATTGTTCAAACTTGGTTGAATATTATTTAAAATATACCATTTCCATTTTTCACCAATAATAGAAATATCCTCACATCCCAAAACTTTAGAGACTAATGCCAACCCTTTAAACCGTTTTAATATCACATCTACTAAGGTGTTAAAAGAAACCCCTAAATACTTTTCAAGATTAAGGGCTATAGGAGGCTTTTCTAGATAACAGTCTTGTGAACAATAAACCAATCCTTCTACTCTAAATGCATTATCAAACGATAATTTCTTTTCACAATTAACACAAAAACCGTCCATATGATAAACTTCAAATTCTGGATCAATCTCCTTATATAACTCAGTCTTCCACATCTTTTTAAGTGCTGAATCTAATGTTTTTTTAGTGTATTTTATATCCTTTTTTAAGATATATGCTAAAATTCCCAAACCGAGTTCCCCCTGTTTCCCAGACATCTTTTCATGAAGACACAATCCACAATTTAAAAAATCAGAAAGATCGATCCATTGATCACAATTTTTAACAGAGCATGGGATAAACACATAACCCAGACAAGGACATAAAAATTTTTCATCTTTTCTTAAAAAGCACACTTCTAATAAATGGGACATATCTAACATATCTAAAATATTTTTTAAGACTTCTGTATCTTTTAGAGAAGCTACAAAAGATAATAAATTAATTAAAGAACAATCCATAAAATCACAATTTTGAGGTGTATTATTAAATAAATTGTGTACTTTAAGACATTCACTTTTATTTATCTGATAATCACACACTTCCATTAATTGGCGTCCTTCAATGCTTTTGTATATGAATATTCGGCTAAACATAAAGCGCAAGCTTCATGATCATTTGTCCCAGGATAAATCTGAACTGGTTCTATTTTATATGTTTTCTTCATCCATGTCTTCCAAGTAGACGCCATTTGTAAATCTATTATAATAGGCATAGCTTCTCTTATAAAAATTCCTACCATCAAATTTATTGGTTCAAAAAAACTTTTATACATCCCCCTCTGTGCATATCGCTCTATAGCAATCCAATCAGATTCTGGATTTAATTTTAAAGAAGCTAAAAAATCATGAATTTGTAACGACCAGGCACATAAATCTTCATAGGTAACTTTATTTATTGGTACAAATTTTCCAGAAGTGGAGTATTTTCCATCCTCAAGTAGACCATAAGCAAAATTTTTAGCACCCGGATCTATCCCCAAAACTCTTGTTTTCATATTTTAAATATCCTCTTCAATAAGCTCACCAGAATCATCCAATTCATCTTCAGAAATATCAGAGTCATCAGTATCTTCTTCCTCATAACCCCATTCAATTTCATCATCATCTGTCCATCCACGTTCTTCACCGGAAACACCTAATAAGGTCGATACATCTATAGCTACATCAATCGTTTTCTTTAATAAAGTTTCGAACTTGTTTTCTTCCCCAATTAAAAAAGAGACCTTAACTGAATAAAAGACATCTCTACCCTTCTCCCACAAATCTGTTAAAGATTTTTGTGCTGTCACTCTCTGATATCCTTTAGCTGCTCTAATAGCAGTCTTTGTGACTTCTGAAGCACTTCCCAATCTAGCAGAAGCGGCCTTTAAAAAGTCGGTTATTTCCTTTTTTCTATATTCTACATCAGCTGATTTACATCGATACTGTAAAATATATGTGATGTTTAATATTATATTTTCATTCTCAGATATTACTTCAGGTTTTACAGCATTAACTAAAGATAAATTTGTCATTGATTTTGTTCTTAACTGTATTTCATCATCTATCTTTTTAGCATAATGTCTGGCTGTTTCAACGGGAGTACCGCCTTCTTCTTTAATATTGCTAATAACTGGTTTAACCCAAGTATCTATAATATCCTTCAGAAACCAGTGATCAAGAAATAAAGTTGCTTCAACTTCGCCACCAGTAGTGGTTATATCAGCAGAAAAAGACAATCCGTAGCCACTTTTTGAATGGAATGCCAATAATGCTACATCAAATTTAGGCTTTTTCAGTCCAGCTGCTTTGGGAAGAGGTATCTTAGAGACCACTTTATCAAATAAAACACCCTTATCAATCTGTATAAAAAACTCATAAACCGGATAGGTAACCAAGTCTTGCAGAAACTTTTTGGTAAGCTTATCAGGACGTGGATAACCCGCTTTTTTAAGGTTATTTATAATAATTTTTTCTTGATCCTTATTCATCCACGGGATGGCATCAGCTACCATCTTTTCGGCAGCAGGATAATCTAAACCTTTTATATATTTAGAAGGTATTGTGATAGGTTTTCGCATAAACCTTCTTCCTTCTAATACATCATCAACATCCTCGATTAATTCTAACAAGGTTTCTGATAATTTTATCATATAATTGTCTTGATATAAACGACCAATTTGATACATCTTTAGAGAATCACCTAATAAATTATCTCTTCTAATAAAAGAAGATAAAACCTTTCTCATGGCTGTTGACCATTCAAAAAATTTACTATCTTGTTTCATAATCAATCTCTCCTGTAAGAGTTTATGGTAGCGGTTGTTACTGAATCATAAAATCCTGTTAACAGAAACCTTACAATTATTATCTCCCCCGTCTCATTATAAACAGAAACATTATGGGACAATATTGGATATTCTGTATAAACATGGATCATGCTCTCATCTATAGGTAATTTAATTGATTTCCCTTGAGAAGCATATCCAGAATACATTTCTTCTTCAAATGTTCCATCTTCTAAAGGATCTAAACCAGACCCAAAATCTAATTTTCTGGTAAATACCACTCTAACTTCATCATAAGCAGAAGTGTTCCAAAAAATAAGAGAAGGTGAGAGCAAAGTTTCAACAGAGACTTTACTCTCTAATGAAAAAGTTGTGCTTCCAGAAACAGCTATCTGATAGGGATAATGGTTAAAAACTGCTTGTAACATCATACATTACCTTTAAATTTATTCAATACCTCGTTTAATCCAGGTGTTTAACACACGTTGAATTGCTCTTGTTAAAGTATTAACATTCGTTAAACGAGTGCTTTTACCAACCCCATACATATAATCATACATTGCTTTTACTTGATCTTCTGTAAAATAATAGTAAAAATACATGGTTAACCAGACCTGTGCGGCTTCCCCCTCACCAGTGAATGTGATATAAGAATAATTCTCGTCACGTTCACCTGTTAATTTATAGAGAGCTCCATCAAATTCAGTAGATTTCATTCTAAATTTTTGCATTAAAGCTTCTCTTAAATCAGACCCTACATCTTGAACAGGTACCTCTTTCCCCCGAGGTATTTCAAGACATAAATAATATCCAAAATAATAAAGTTTATTTTTTTTCTCAAAACCACAATTAGCAGGTTGTTTTTTTAGATTTCTATAAGGAATTGCATGAAATTGAGATTTAACAAAAGTTATGACTTTACTTGAAAACTTCTTAGCTTCTTGATCAAGTTCCAGCACAACAGTTACAATCTCTGCCTTAGGGTTTACTATATTAACAAGTTCTGGAATAGGAATGGGGATAGCTTTACGCTTTGCTACATTAACCAGAATAGCTAAAGCGGCAGCCCAACGTGTTCGTGTGTCTGGATATTTTTTTATTTCATCCCCATAAGTTTTCATCATATCTTGCCATAATAAAACATTAGATGCACCCTTCAATCCAATAGGAGGATTTGATTCAGAAGGTTCAATACCGGCCAATATCTCATGAGATACCATATCTAACATAGTAGATAAATCTGTGTATCCTTTTTCTTCAAAATCTGATGCGACCTTATCTATTTTATAAATAATAGAATCCAACTTTTTAGCGGCTAATTTTTCAGTTTCTATGTGCATATAAACCTCCAAGCACAACTTTAAACGTGCATTTTTTTAATATGATATTCCTATAAAATCGAGTAAATTTTATATACAAAAACGATTATAGAGAATAATCTAACTCTGAGAGTGAAATGTTTTCAACACTATCGACAATATTTTCTGCTAAATTCCTGTCTTCTTTAGGAATAAAGCCTGCACTCTCCTCCCTATTTAATAATGTTCCATCAACTAAAGTGAGTTCAACCCTAAGAATGATATTATCTCTACTTCTAGGATGGTTTAGGATAAAAGTAAATGATCCATCGCTATTCCCATAATAACGATCAAATTGACCCGATGTTAAAACTTTTTTTTCACTCGTTAAAAACTGAAATTCCCCTATTCTAACTGATTCTGGGTGATAATAATCACCCTCAAAAACCCACATTCTCCCCAAAACAAAATCAGACTCTTCATAATAATTTGCTTCTAAACTTATTTGCATAATTACCACCTCGTGAATTTTCATTTGAAAATTAATTTTATGATCTTTTAAATAGGCTTGCTTAAAATTGGTGGGGGATTAAGATACTGCTGTGATTAAAAAAAGGACGACGACCTAGTTTTCTCTTCCCTTTTTCTTAGCTTTTTTCTTTCCATCTTTTTCGGTATCTTCTTCATCTTCTGAATAATCTTTTTCATCCTCTTCAGAATAATCCTCGTCTTCTTCAGAAGTATCTTCTTCATCTTCAGCTTCTACGTCTTCAGCTTTTTTATTTTTTTTGGCTTTACTCTTTTTAGCTGACTCTACTTCATAAAGGGCTGTAATTAATTTTTTAGCCAATTTTTCATCCACATCAGCTACTTCTGATATAAGACCTGCCCATTCTTTGGCTTCTCTATCTTCTTTTGTGTTTATAGAAGTTGAAGCTTCGCGTGGTTCTACAAATTCTTGAGCGGCAGCCGTTAAATTCTTTGCATAAGCAAATTCGCCTTTGGCCTTCAGTGAATTAGCAACTTCCTTAATTTCTCTAATAAAGACATCAGCATCAGCATCATAATTAGAAATCTTAGATTCTGAACTTCTATCGATATTTCTGTTATCTATCGGTTTTAATTCAGATGCTATTCTTTGAAGTTCAATCACTGTATTTGTCTCACCGCGCGCTTGAGCTTTTTTCATCACCAAATTTATTTTTTCAATTAACTTCATAAATTTCTCCTCAAGCATGTAATATTATTTTTTGAGAAAAGAGAGGGGGGGAGAAAAATATCTCCCCGATTTCTATCTTAACATTCTTTTAACTTTTAAAGGAAAACAACTAAAGCCTATACTCGATAGCCTCTTGAGATAGCTTTCGAGTTGGCAATAGCCATACCCTCGATCGCTTCCAAATACCATCCTCTTTGTGGTCGTTGTAACACAGCTTGATCAATTGGTTTAGAAATTACTGGTTGTCGTTCACAAATTGCTCCCAAACTTTCTGGAGCACCACACATATAAATTTCACCAGGATTTAAAACCTGTAAATTTTCTTGACGATACCCATCTGTTCTAAGTTCTACATCGAGGAGACCACCAATTTTTCCGGTGAGAATGATTTCATGTTTCGCTACCTCTGACCACCAATTAGCAAACTCTGAATCGGTGATTATATCATCCCACAGATCAAAAGAGATAATAGCTGTCGTAGGTGTAATACCCCATCTCCACACCTGAGTTCTAAGGGCTGAGAAAGTAGAAGGTGTTAAGGTATTAAAAACATAAAGGTTATTCTGTGCAGGAGCAGCTAAATCAGCAAGGGTCTTCCATACCAGATCTTCCTGTACAAAAATGCTTTCCATACCGTCTTGGTATTTATCATCAATTAAAGTACCACCGGTTTGAGCAATATCTTTATTTTCTGCTAAAAGAGTGCATATCAAATAAAATTCTTGTGGATACAGCCAATGGGCTCTTACATGACAGGCAACCACTTCAGGGTTCGCCGTCACAACATAAGAAATAACATCCTTGGTTCTGATCTTAATACGAGCTGTTTCATCTCCTTCAAGAGGACAGAAAGCTAAAACATTTCGAGCAAAACCTTCTCTTCCCATTGATTCATAGATTTCATCAGAAATAACTTGTCCAATCGCTTCAAATACTTGACTATTTCTCTCATTGAAGGCTTGTCTTAAAAGTTCTTTGTGAGCAGCTAATCTCTGTCTGGTTATATCAGCTGAAGATCTGCGGATTTTCCCCTGTTGAACCATATCCCTCATGGTAAGCATATTCTTCATGAGGTCCCTTTTACTGGTGGCGTTAAGTTCACCATTGCTTGCAATAAGAGGAGTAGAATTAGAAAAAGAAGTTTTTCCACTTCTAGGTTTCTTAATACCAGCGCGCAACGTTTCCATTACTGGTTCACCGTTATCAGTAACATATTCTGGAACAGTTGATGCTGTTCTATTTTGAGAATAAGGATTGAAAGGATTAATAAGTGCCATTATATAAATCTCCTAATATTTATTTTGCTCATTTTCTGAAATCCTTAGATAAAAGCTAATATATAAATCAAACGTGGACTCGCCTCACAGCTATATAACTCTAATCCTAAAATTACAAAAATTGAGACGTTAACAATACTTCATTTTTTTATTATGCATCATGATAAATCTGGGTTTTTTTCTAGGGTCCTTCCCTACAACTCGAAAAACACTTGCTAACATTGGTTTTCCAGTTGAAGATTTTGCTTTATACTTGCAGTTTGAATACCATATCTTTTTCCCACCGCTAAGAGTGGTCTTTAATCTAGGTTTCTCACAACAGACATAAGTCTTTTTTTTTCCCTTTTTTTGTTTCATCTTTCTAAAAGAACGGGCAACTTCAGATCTACTCGGTTTTTTTCCTGCTGCTGTAATAAACTCACTTTGAGTAAAATCTACTTCAGCTGTTCTAAGATCAGCTGACGATCTTATCCTTCTACCAGAAACATCAAATACTCTACTGGCTTGAAGATCAATACTCTCAAGATCAAAATCCTCGTTATCATTATAATCTAAATTCTCATCCTCTATAGGATATTCATCTTCTGAATAATTGTCTCCTAAATATTCGTCTTCAGAAAATGTGTCTTCTGTAGCATATTCATCAGAAAGATTAAGGTCTTCATCTTCATAATATTCATCTTCAACCGGGAGTTCTTCATCGATAAAACCTTCGTCTTCTACCGGGTACTCATCTAACGATAAATCTTCAACGGGAGACTCCTCATCAATATATTCTTCGTCGTCTATGGGATATTCTTCTAAATAATCATCGCCAGAATAACTGTCTTCTGCATCTACAAATTCTGGTGTGACTCCCTCTTCAAACATAGATGCTACTCTATTCTTTCGGTCGTCTGAAGCTTCATCTTCATCAACAACCTCATTCAGCATCTTATCTGCAAGACGTTCTATACGAGAAGCTAACCCATCTTCTCCGCGAGTCTTGAGTCTGGCTGAAACTATATGCATATCACCCAATGCATTGAAAATTTTTTTGATATTCATCTCAAACCTCATATCTGTAAAAAGAATCTTAAGACATCAATGATTTTTTGTGGCCAATTTAATGGTTACAACATTAAATTGGCCGTTGAAACTATATAAAATCATTAAGCAAATTCTATCTTATCCTATCATCATACAACCCTATATGATCTAAAATGTATCCCGAGAAGAGGGTCGGAAGCTGTAGGGGGTTTAATAACATAACCGATTGCATTCACTCGATTAGCAAGCGTATTTTCATAAGGAACAATAAGTCCAGATGCACCGATGGTTACATAATTCCCAACTGCTGTAAAATTAGCATTAGCAGTTGAAGTTTCAGCAGCTGAATAATACTCAGATGTAAATATCTCACCTTCACCATAACCTAATGTAAACTGCCCAAGAGTTGCTGATGCTTTATTATTAACTGACCGTTCCCAATAAAGTCTATTAGCTTCCTCAACAGTAAGACTGTATTTATAACGAATGTTAACCGTTGCACCTTTTACTAAAACATCATCATAAAAAGTTAAGAGACCAGATGCAGAAATATTATAGTCCGCAGGATCATCTGGTGTGGCGTCATATACCATCCATCCGGTAGTACCATCTGTATAAGTTATCAGAATAGATACAGAGGCCAGTACTGGGGTTGTTTTATCCATCTGTACCGTCAATGTTCCAGAAGATGGAACTGTTTTATCTTCAACTCTAGGCATAACCGAATAACTTTGAGTATCAATCAAGGCAAACCCACCAAAATGATCAGTCATAGCTGCACTCTGTTTATAACACTCATAGGTCACAGCCGTATCTAATACAGCACATTGCCCTTCCTCTGTAAAACTATTTCCAGGGCTCACTCTTTTTTCAGTCTTATTAGAAAACCATGATTTTCTCAGATCATACATTTTTAATCTCCTTATATTGAGAAAAGATTTATCTTTTATCTTTTCTGCTTAAATAACTATCTTGTTTCATTTTTCATCACAACTAATTTAAGTTAAAACACAACTCTACTTTTCTTCGTCCAATTCTTCGATCATATACATCTTTTTATTAAGATGGAGTTTTCCTCTGATATCGTCTTTAAGAGACGCTGGAGCATTGTCTCTACTTCCCTGTATCCTTATTGGAAAATTTCCATTAGTAAGTCTGTGTTTTAAATCTTGTTCTTCAGTATTAGAAATTACTATCTCAGGTTGAAAATTGGCAGTAATTCCATCACTAGAAGATTCAGCAATAACATCTTCAGGTAATCTGACAGAAGATTCTCTTAAGAGGGTAGCGAAATGTTCAAGACCTTCATCGCTCATCTTAGAATACTTTTCGGCAAGGGCGAATATTTTATCTATAAATGGTTTGAAACCAATCTTGAAAGAAGCCTCTACATGACGATGAGCATTATCAATCCCAAAATCTATCAATGTTTGACAAATAGCTGCTTTTAAAGGGTTATCAATATCATAATTCTTGTAACTTGCTTCAATGGCAAGATTTAAACATGATTTATGTCTTTCAACCATGCGATGAATTTTTTTATTTCCTTCTTTGAGAAGTCTATCTTTAATAGAACCAGCCAAAGATTCTTTATCTATAACAGTTGAATAAACCTTAGCTTTAATAGAAGCAAATACCTGTGAACTTGGCATCTTTGTCAATGCTTCTAAAACTGTATCTCTATAAGATTCAGAGACAAACATAGGTCTAATCTCATCTGGTCTTGACTGTTCAGAAAGAGTTACTTTAGCATAGGGATCACCCGATAACATAATAACCCAGTGAGGATCCTTGCTATCTTTGTTGAAAAGTTGCATTGATACTTGATTTGCTGCAATTTTCTCAGGAGCTTTTTCAAGAAAAGGAATAAATTGTGTAAACGATGCTTCAATAGCATTAACCGGTTGACCACAAGCTGTGCAAAAACCACACTTTTCTTTACCATTAGAATTCGCTGTAACCTGTTCCCCATGAACAGAACATTTCCCATAAGTTATTGACTTATCAACAGAGGGCATAAACCCCTTAAGTTCAGAAACGACTTCAAGTTCGTTCCCGCACTCTGGGCAAAAAGAAGATTCATAAATAGCTGGTTGAGAATTCTCGCTAACAATAGGTGTTCCTTTTGGTACAATACCCATATCACGAGGTTTCAACCTAATGGCCATAACTTTAGAACATCCTGTACACTTTGCAGCACCATAACCAAAACCTGCATCAGGAGGTGCTCCATAGTAATCAGAAGAAGATGGGGCTTGTTTCTCGGGGTCCCAGGTAACTGATTTCATAGGAAAACCTGTTGCAGACCTCTGATCCTTGCCTCCCACCCCGTTTTTTTGGCTATTATAATTAGCCAACCTTTGTAATCTTGACTCTCTGAGGTTCTCGGGAGATTTTGTTATCATTAGTAATTACTCCTTAATAATTGTTTTGTGGAAAAATTATTCATTCTAAAATTTTTATTCCCAAACCCGCTTATTTTCCACGGCTGTTACGTCAGCGGGGTCCAGAACAGAACTCATCTCTATAAATTCAACATATCTGCATCTATCATATATTAACTTCCCCTGGAAAAGTTTGCCCTTCCCATAGTTGCGGAAGTGTATGCACTGTTTGTGAGCAGGAACACATGAAACTGCATTGCATATAGAACAACGGCTCTCACCAACGAGAGCTCCCATGCTATAACCAATTCTTTTTTTGGTAAGTATCTCATTTGCAAGAATACTGTCCTTACTCCGGTCAAAACCAGACAAGGTTTTTATCTTATAATAACCATTAGACCAGGGCACCAAAAAAGAATCAAAATTTATACCCACGGCTTTTGTGACATCTTTATTATTATGGTCTTTGCAAGTTGGTTTTCCCACAAATGTTCTAAATACAAAACGTCCTGATCTGGGAGAAAACTCTGTCACAACATCATAACCAAACTCATCCATATTTCTATTAGGGATATCTATTGTCAATCCAGGGACTTCCACAAAGACAAAATCCTTAATATTATCTGAAACTTGATAAGTTTTCGATGCGGCTCTTAACCAATCTACATCTAATACATATTCTATACCATCTGCTTTAGCTACAGCCACTCTTGTTCCATCGCTTTTGGATTGTATTTCTGATTTATATCCTTCGAACATTTGGGTGGATAATTGATATTCACCTGTAACTTGAAAACCTGATCTATCTAAATTCATATAGCTCATGAAATCACTCGCTTTTTTAAAAACACATATCACATAATTATTAAAACTTAGTGTTTGTCTTTAATATTGTAATTATTAAGAAAAGAATTAATCAAGGTCTTAACATTTGAGGTGACTAATAAAGATATTTAAGAGGAATAAAGGAGACTGTGTTGAAATTAATCTATTGCACCAGACAACAATAAATGAGATTTATCAGGCTGATCACCAATTTCTTTACCACAGGTACATGCAGCTGATGACAACAAACCGGACATTTCTCTCGATGAAACAGTTTTACCATTTCTACTTATCTTAGATAATTTATATAACTCTCTAAGCATCTCTTGTCCTGATATATCTGAATCAATAATCCACCTAACAACTTCATTATTTATCTCGGGTGAAATTTCTCTTGGTTTAAAAACACCTAAGCGCATTAACATCACTTCAGATAATTCAGCATTTCTCTGACCTATTTTTTCAGAAATTATCTCCTTTCTATTATCTTTTGCGGACAATTCCTGTAACTCTTTACTTGTAAAGCTTCTTGCTAAAATATTAGAAAAAGTGTTGATGTCTAAATCTATAAATTTTCCATTTTTCCACATAGGATCTTTGGACTGTAATTTATGAGAAGCTTCTGTCTCATCCCCACCCCCTCCAAAATCTCCACCACCGAATTCATCATCACCGCCCGAATTAGGTATTTTCTTTTTATACTCAGAGACTTTTTTTCTTAATTTAATGTCTTCTGGTAACAGATCCATTTCTCTATCTATATCAAATCCACCAGCTGTTGCCCACGATTGAAGTGTTACAGGAAGACCTTTCTCTTCCATAGTACCTAAAATACCCATATAAGTTTCATCAGAAATTGGTTTAAATTTCTTATTCCATTCAAACCTCGGTAACAACAAATCCTCAAAACCAACTTCTTCAGTTTTAGCACGTAAAGACACACTTGTCCTTATACCTAAATCCAGCTCAGATGATGTAGTTTTATATATTTGGTTGACTCTAGCTACAGTCGTCAATATTTTATCAATAATAGTTTTCTTGGTTAAATACCATCTGAGGGCAAGTAATTGTTCTACAAAAGCTGATGTTGCCATCTCTAATTGACCATAAGTAGCATCACCCGTTAGAAAAGTTTCACTTAAACCTAAAGATCTAAGTTCTGTCTCCATAATGTATGACCATTCATCAGCCATTTTCCATACTGCACCCCCGCCAGCACCAGGAACCTCCCCTATTTCTACACCCTGTCTGGTGACAATAACTGCCCCAACAGGATCTTCATCTGCTTGCAAAATTGTACCCGCAATATCTTCCATCTCATCTGAATTTGGCTCCCAATTATCCGTGCCAACAACTGCATGACGAATAGCACCAGCTCTTCTTTTAACCTGTATTAATTGAGCATTTATCAAACCCACCCTTAAAGCCCAGGTATCTATCAATCTAGAATAATAAGAAGTTCCTAGATGATCTGTACCAAATGCTCTTCTTGGTAAAAATAAAGTATTAGCCGGTTCTAAAGGTATATAGCTATTTGTTCGAAGTTGCTTTAACAATTCTTTAGGAAGACGTTTTTTAGCCTCTAAATCTCTGGGATCCTTTGAGGCTATAAATTGTCTCATCCCCGGTGTAGGCATAACATCAATTTTAGGGTCAAATCCCTCGACAAATATTGGTGTTATCCTACAAAAATCTTGATCTTGTACTATTGAACTTGTAAAATACCCCTTTGTCTCATCAAACAATAATGAAACAATACTTCTACCAAAAATTAAATATTCACCAGTTATATGAGGCATCAACCCCTTGACATCTAAAGCATTTAAGCAATCTTCATAAATACGTTTTATTTTGGGATCTTTCAAACCGGAGATAGTCCAATCAGACCAAGGAAGTGTCTTATACAGATCAACGGCTGGTCCAGCTATTGACCCCCTTAAATAAATCATTTTGTGTAATTTATTTAAGCCCACGGGGTCTCTAGGAAGAGACTGTTCTACGATAGAACCCGCTTCTAGGGAAAACCGTTGTGGATTAAAACGATTGATATTATAAGACCCTCTCCTTACATCTTTAGATCCATAAGAGGCCGATCCATATCTATTATGCTGTTTTTTAGAAAACATAAATTTAACCTTAAATTGCTTCTGGGTTATAAGCTATTTTGCACACCTCACAATATAATGCCGCTTTCTGGGAGGCTAAAGATATCGAACTTAGCCCACCACCACAGTTTTTACATGCTTTAGTGCTTTTATTTTCATTGTCAAAAATAAAATTAAATTTATCTGAACCGAGAATTGATGTTTTGCTAGAAGTTCTCATCAATTTATCAAAAGAAGATAAACGCTCGGTTTCTGAATTATCTAATTCTTTAGACATGGCAACAATATCTGAAACTTCCTTGTCCTCTATTTTATCTGGATATCCCATTCCTTTCAATTCTCGATATATAACCTCTGCTTTTGATCCTGTGACTGCTCTATAAACAATGTCTATTAATTTTTGCATGATAATATTCTCCTATCTATTGTTATAATATTCATTATTAATAACCGATATAAAAGGACTTTCTCGTCTTATGCTGGAAGATGTCCTCAAAACTGTTGTGTTAACACCTTTATTATTATGAAACTTGTCTCTATTAGAAAGATAATTGCTTCTAGAGACAGTGATAATTCTATTATCTCTCTTTGGGGTTCGTCTATTATATTCAACTGAGCCAGAGTTTAAATATAACTCTGAATTATCCCCCTCTCTCCTATCAACATGAAACATAAATCTAACCCCAAGAGCCAAACATCTCCAGAGATCATCAGTACCACTCATAGGTTTATACACTTTGTGACCAACGTTTCTAACGGCAAATACCTGATAAATTAAATGAGCCAAAGGATCCTTCATAGCCACATTTTCTGGATTTCTCATTGCTTCCTCAAAACTCATTTGGGGTTTTGAAGATCGGACATTCCCCATAATTATTTTGTCTCTAACTCCTTTCATATCTTGCCAATCAAGAGAATGTCTTGTCACAATAGTCTTTTTACCAGCATCTGCTACAATATCCTCTAATTCTGATATTTGTTGTGCTGAATTCCACCTATCAAATAATACATGTACTATATTTAATGATCTAACCAAGGGTTCTATAACATAGTCGAAAACATAAGAAAATTTAACCACCAATTTAACAGGCATCCCCTCAGGTTTATGATATTTTGGGGATAATTCCATCAAGAGATCGGGTACAGCCACCGTTGTGTGCGGTAAAAATGATAATAATGTTAGAGCATAACTGTTATTTGTCTCACCAGCATCAACGGCCAAACAACGAGGTACCGACCTATCTAGATTTAGCATTTCTGGAAGTTCTGAATATAAAAACTGTGCTCCACCACCTTTATCTCCATCTATATCTTGATAAAGAACAGGCAATATTATTGCTGGATTTACATCCTCATCAATAAATTTATAAACATTGCTTAAAGCAGTTCCAACTGGTATAAATGGATTTGTTGTTATTGGGGGAGTCGCCCTATAATCACGGTCAAAGTCTGCCTCATTCTCCTCTCTTTCTGCTTGTAGATCGGGGTCATTCTCTTTTATTCTAGGATTCATCTCCCAGGTGGCTTTATGAAAGGCTGTCTTTGTAGTATCGAAATCACTTCTCCTGAGAAGTTGCATTATTTTATCATTAACACAACTTGGAGAAGACACATTACACATGTATCCGGTAGGAGGATTTACAACACCTCTGGTCATAAGATAATTAGCTGAAGTTCTTACGGTAAGAAGTGAATGTGATAAAGCTGCATAGGTACCATTAGCATTGGCTTTTATCTTTAGGCTGGATGCTTCTGCATCAAACCAGCCCAATTCGTCTATTGCTGCAAAAAATCTAGTATAACCACGAAGAGCCCTCGTATCTGCGGCTGCTACGGAGGATGAAATACGCTTATTAACATAAATAATGGCTGCATCCAAAATACGGACCAGTGGGTTTACACCCAAACGTTTAGATTGCTCTATTAAAAATCGGTTATATTCTTTAAACCAAGAAGAATCAAGATACATCCCCTTAAACTCATTCCATAAATTATCATATGCTTGTGTAGCCGTAACAGCACAAAATGTCATATAAAATGTAGTACTACTTCCTAGACCAAAATAATTTGCTGGAAAAGGCAGGGTTACAAAAAGATGCTCTACATAAGTAGCTGCTGCGGCCACAAGAAAAGTTTTTCCAGAACGTTGACCTGCTACACCCACGAGTTCTATGGGTTTTGGTAAAAAATAATCTTTTCGAGCATTAGGGTTATAATCAGGCATAAAATCAAGTCTTGTGCTATGACATTTTGGGCATATACCATCCTTAAAAACCTGCACTCTATCTCTTATTTCATCGAGACTTTCATCAAAAAGATTATTGAGAAAATTATAGTCAGAACATTTAGGGCAGTAATCAGCAAACAATTTCAATAAAGCCATTACCTGTACGGGGTATACTGTTGCTATCCCTAGATATTCTTTTTGGGTAATCCAATCCAAAACATTTTTAGCACGTCTATTTCTAAAATAAGAATCATCAATTTCAGATAATACAGAAGAATCAAAACCGTGTTTGATAACCTCATCAACCATCTTTTCTGGATCGAATACCTCTGATCCATCTTTTCTTCGAGTATCCGATTTTTTAGCATAATCTGGAAAATCTTTGCTAAAATCATGAAGCTCATAATCTATATCTTGATCTTGATCATTTTGTCTTCTTTTCATAAAATTAACCCCTTATCTTCCTAGAAAAAGATATATCATCGGTTTCCTCCTCTGTTAGATCAGGATCAAACATCATGGTTGTATATTTTAAGAAATCAAGCGATGGTATGATCGGCTTTATGTTCTTCAAATAAAAACTCAATAAAAATCTTTGTTTGTTAACCTCAAGAGTTTGTTCTATTCCAAATAGAGGAAGCATCATCTCTGCAAAAGTATCAGACCAAGCTTTCCCCACATACAATAATTTATCTTCATCTAGAGGAATTTGAACTCCTTCTTTTTTATGACAAACATTCTTCCATTCTTGCATACGAGTATACTTACCATAAGTATTTTTACTCTGCAAATCTGAAACAAAGCCAAATTCTTTCAAGATGTCTATTGTAAATTCTCTTGTTTCCACCGTCTCGTTTATTCTCTTTGCAGGTATCTCTACATCACCATAAATAGAAAATAATTTATCGCTATCAACACCCGTTATTATCAATGATCTAAAAAATGGTATCGATGCACCTATCTTTTCCACAATATCTGTAATTTTTCTCAAAAATACATCTTTTTTGTCTTTATCTATCAGGTCTATATTAAGAATTCTCACCGATTTTTTCATAGATATACTCGTAACACTAAATAAAATAGGATCAAGGTTATTATTTTAGAAGTTAGATTAATTATCAATTAATTCTTAATACCAATATAAACAACAATAACGATTACAATGGCAACTAAAGAATATATAGAAACAAGAACTCGTGCAACAAACCCTTTGTTAGATACAGAGTATAATGCTCGAAAGATAATGAAGGAACAGTTATTGCCTATTGTTAAAGAAAGAAATATGTCTGTGGTAGATACCGATAAGGTTTTATTTCATTTCTATCAACGATTATTATCAGGAAGACGTTGTTCATGTTGGGGTATAGAAGCAGGTCCAGATTCATTATGTACAGCTTGCTGGGGTGTGGGGTTGGTTGGTGGCTATAATAAATTTGGTTGTTTAACAGAAATAATTGATGTAACATCCCCATCTACTGTCATGGTAAATGTGATACCAGATTATTCTCTACAAATGAGACCTGTTCCTTTTTCTTTATTAGGAACAGCAACAAAAGGTTATATTGTCACAGATATACCCATAAGAAAAAATGTGGGGATTGTAGAAAGTATAGACACCTACACCGGTAATTTAGAAGAAGGTAATAGCCTCATATTTGAAATTTATGACCAAACAGGTGTTAGATGGCTAACATTAAACCATGAAAACTTAGAAAGTCTTCTGACACAAAACAAGCTCACGATGAGGATTACCTTTAAAAGGATAAATCCAGAAATAAATTTACCATTGTTAAACAATATTTATATTCGTTATAGAATACGAGAAGATATTACCATAAAAGCGGATGTTCCTACATATTCTGAGAGTAAAACATTAGCAGAATTCGGTATTTTTGAATCAATAAATACAATATCTCCCTGGTTAGATAGCACCATATCTGTGGTGACACCTGAAGATTTTATGGTTGTAAAAAGTACAGATAAAGCAAGTAATTTAGAAGAAGGCCAGAGATGGAAAGTCACAGAGGTTAAATCTAACAGACCTTCTGGAATATTAATAAGTCATGACCTGACATGCCGTCTGGTTCAAGGATATGATAATTACACAAGAATACCTTAAAGAGAAAATATTTATGTCTAACACAATCGAAAAAATAATGATTGAACTCGAAAAAAATGGAAATTATAAAGAAGCTTCTTATTTACAATTATTGCATCAAGCGGGCATTAAAAAGCACCTCAAAAAGGTAAAGAAAGAGTTAATCCATACAAAAGATTATCTAGGATTAGGGGGGAAAAACAAGAAAAAAGATGCTGTTAAGAAAAATATCCAGAAAATGAGAGAACAAAAAAAGAAGATATTTGTTAAAATTGAACAATTAGAAAAAGCGGGTGGAGCATTAAATAAAGTAAAAATAATGGGGTTAAGAGCAACTGTAAAAGCCATAAATAACTCAATCCGTCTAGACCAGGCCAAACTTGATAATATGAATGTTTAAGAAAAAGTATTGTATTGACAATTAAAGATTGTTACTGGATAATGTTATGCCAAACCTAAAAATATTAAAAGAAGAGTTAATTAACCAAAAACGTCATAAAGAAGCCTCTTTTCTTGAAGGATTACAACAAAAAGAAGCTACTGTTGTGGACACATTAAAGGCCATTGGTAAAATCGCTCTATTAATTATTTCAATAATTGGTGCTATAAAAAGTGTTTATAAAGACATTATGTATATTAGAAAAAATAAAAAACAAATATACAAAAAGATAAATATATTAAAAGAAAAGGGGAAAAGTGAACAAGCCCTTGCCCCTTTGAGAAAAAAAGTTGATACATTAAATACAACCCTAAAAGAAAAAGAAAAAAAGTTGGAAGTTCTCAGAAATAAAAAGAAAAAATTGGTTCAGAAGAAAAACTCTCTGCAAAATAACAAGTAGTTTTCAAGGAGACAAAAATGTCTTTTATAATATATTTTAAGCTTTATCTAGAACATGCTAATACAATAGCTGATCTTATACCCTCTGTCCAAAAATATCATGGTCATTCAGGAAGTGCATCAGCGAGCAATACCGCTTTAGGAAATGCTCGAAGAAGAGAAGCCAGTTCTACAGTAAGTGTTACAGAATCTGGTGCAACAGCCACTCTAACAACACCCCCCGGATATCCAATTATTCAAGCTGCAAACCAGGTATGTGTAGAAAAAAGTATTAGGGTTTATGACACCACCATCTCTAAATGGTTAACAAAAAGTATGGCTTATTCAGCATATAATTTTCAAGTAAACTCTAGCAATCAATTTGTTTTTCATCTTGATAGAGATACAGATGTCCTAGATCTATATTATAGTTATTATCCCCTAGCCTCTGTCTATCAAGCTGAAACAAATTTAGAAAAATTTCTTACCCATCTTTATTTTCATGCTTCCTCTGGAGTATTAGAAAGAGATAGATTTTTATCGAAAACACCTTATTTATATGTTGATCCATCCGAAAGAGATTTAATAACCGGTCCTAGAAGGGCTGTTATTGGTAATCATGAAGGAACATATATATCTAGTGCTACTTTAAATGATGGCTCAGAAGCGGCAGTTCGTATGGTTTTAGCTGATCTGATTGATAAAGGTTATTTATTAGCTATAAATCTCACTTCTGGATTAGAAGTAACATCTACAGTTATGAGAGATGCTTCCGGTTTTTAATCAAGTCAAACTTCCATAAAATATCATTCCAAAACCTTTTATTGTACCTACTATCTTAAATTGAACAAATACAGGATAGGGTGCTGGAAACACATAGCCTACTCTCCCAAAACTCCCCAATGATTCAGACATTGACCTCCAACTTGCCCACATAGAAGTATCTATTCTTCTATATCTAACTTGAACAGAAAAAGACGATCCTTCCAACCCATAAGGTATAATTTCAGAAGCTGCTAATTTAACAGTGTTTTTTGGCCCAAATACCCGAGAGTAATAAACACAATTAAGATCAGAACTGTCTACAGAAAAAGAGGTCATTCCCTCATCAGGATGCTGTGGGGTAGATTGACATAGATCAATATAACTATAATTAGAACAATCTTCCACAAGACAATAATCAAAAACAGACCCTGATGGTATAGAAACTGAAGGAGACATGGCCAATGCTGCTAAACCAACTTCTACCCCCTCAATCATATTTTTATCTACACCCTTTTTGATATTTCTAATATCATAAACTTTTAAAGCTCTCGTTCCATCCCAGATTATATCGGCCAGGGCTAAATAATCTTGTTTTTCTATCGTTGTATTTGTTAACAGACAAGCATAGATGATAAATGCTGAATTACTCCCATCATCAACACGACTGTTTATCGTCACCGATAATAATTGAGAATAAATGTTACTCGATATCAAGAACTGTAATGCTTTCATATCTGTCGCTACAGAAGAATGATCTTCCCACGAAGGTCCAAATTCTAAAGTTTCTTGTTGACTGTCTCCATTAACATCTAAACCCGTCAACGTAAAATTTATCTTGAAATTCTCAGAACCTTTAACCGCCCCGGTTAACCCAATTTTTATCTTTGCATATGTTATCTGTGTAATAGAAACATTTATTGATGCACCAGAATCCTCTAATCTTGTATAACACAATATCACCTGTGGATTAGCAATCAACTCTGTTTCTGTCGCCAAAACCTTTAATCTTAACGGTATGGGCATATATCGATCTAAATTTACAGTCCTACCTAAAAAAGATGATATTGCCTTCCCTGTTGTTATAGCAATCTCATCTGTTGTGATTAATTGTCTGAATTCAAGTTCTACTTGATTAGATAAAGGAGTTAATGGCGGCTCACCCCCACATACCATGCTATAATATAAAACAAAGGTATTTGGATAAGTATAATCGCTTGGCCACATTATAATATTCCTACGAGGGACTTGGTCAATCAATATAGGTGCATCTGCACTCTCTGTATCCTTAGCAATCCCCAAATGTATGGGGTAAGCTCCCACTTCTAGATATTTCCAACCCGGTCGTCCCGTTACAGACCCATCAGAGTCATATTTTCCCATAGTAGTTGTTATCTCTACAGTTGAAATTCTGCCTATAACATTGGGCATATCCCTATCTTTTGCTATCAAAACACCTTTAGAAAATAGTAACTGCCAAATTGTGAAATCACCGGCAGATAGATCATTTAATGAAATTCTATGTGGGGTACTTATAGATCCCGTTCCTACTTGTAATCTATGTCTATAATCAACCACGGAAAACCACGGCCTATTCCAGGTATAATTAGTACGAGACATATCTATATTAGGGGTTAACACACCTGAAACCCGTGTAATTGTTATAACCGCCAGGGGAATAAGATGCTTTTTCTCATCAGCACTCCACGACTCCCAATCTGAGATTGTTACTATCTTCAATAAAAAAACACCAGTAGCAATAATTCTCCTAATATCTTCCCTAACATTAAACCTATTTTGAATAGACCCGACTCCCTCTGTATCATACTCTATATAAACAACATTTACACTCCCATGAACTGTGGTAACAAGATATAGACCTCTATAAATTTCATCTAAAACAATTCTCATACCTGATGGAGTAACTGCTGTCCCTGGAGTAATATCCAATCTAAAAGCATTATCTTCATTTTGAGAGACATAGAATGGAAATGACCCGATAATACTCACAGAAGGATCTTGAGAATAGACGATACCATAATTAGGATCTGAACCAAAATCCCCAATAGATAATTTCTCCCTTTCTGTAATTTCCTCCTGTAAACAACCTTGGGCGTAAGTTAGATCATCAGGGCCCAGAGATGCATTATAATTTACACCTGGAAGTTGTTTATTTTGCTCATTAATACTCATAGATCACTCCTATACTTTCTAGCATATTGTATTAATAATGCTCTTATCAATCTAGCCACCCCGACCTTTCTCCCATTATGTTTATGCTCGGACGCTAAATCTTTATAGACTGTATAAACTTTATTTGGGAGTGTTATATCGATATGGTGATCTAACTCATCAAATTCTTCAGAAGGTAAATTCCCGCGCATTATGGTGTATTCAACCACATTTTTAGCCAAAGCTATGATCTTACCTCTTTTATTAACTTCTGGATAGGCAGATGTAGCCAAATCAACCGCCTCAGAACTCTTCTTATGTAACAGCTTATCTGCTATTCGATGAAGGTTGCCGTGACAATTAGGGCATAACCATACGGTATTTTCGGTACTATTAAAAGAAACCGAATCAACTGCTGATGATGCCCTTGGTATTATATGATGTTCATGGGCTAACTCAACTCTCATCTGAGATAAACATACATAACACTTTATCACACCTGATAGAGAAGTGCTCATGACGGTAAAATAGAAACCCTTTTAGACATAACAAAAGAACCTAAATTAGATTTTTTTATCTGAGAAACAGTATAATATTCTAAAAGATTATAGACTTTTCCATGTTCAATAACAAGAGATGGAGGATTACCACCATGAACATTAATTCTAACCTCTCCTGTTGCACTTAATTTAACTTTACATACGCCGTTTTTAAGAGCTGTATCTAATACTTGTGACATCGTATACCTCATTTATTAATTGTTATTATATCTCAATTATGCTGTGAGACTTGGTGCTATTTCAGCAGTCTTTTTACCGAAAGCGGCCAGCATTAGAGATACATTTGTAAATTTTATCATAGCCGAATCATCAGCTGTATTAACATTCTTAACATCTGCCCCAATCTCTTTCAAAATGTTATTTTTTTCTTTAGCCTCTTCTCTCTTAGCAATGAGAGACCCCGGCCTTTCTTCTCTCTCTTTTCTTAATATAACATCTTTAGCAGCATCTTGATCTTCTTTACTCATTAATGTGGAGGTAGCTGCATTTTTAGCCCACTCAGTAGCAATTTTTTTAGAATCGGCTTTATCTTTATCTTCTAAAGTGGGTAAGATATCTTCTTTATTGGCTATCAGAGCATTTGTATTAGCTGTTAAAGTGGCTAAAAACCTCTCATCTCTTTTCAGATCATCGGGCAAACTCTGAAAAGTTCTGTCTTTTGTCTCTTGTAATAGAGAAGTATCCGTCTTTGCAACTGGCTTATTTTCTAAGCCAGAGACACCAACTGTACCTACAGGGGGTTGTTTTTTAGCACCTGCTATAACTTCTTCAGGTGTTCTACCTGCTATGATATCTTTCATACTCAAATAACCTTGAGTTTTTACCTTCTTTCCCCCACCTTTTTTCTTCTCTGGGGTCACACCCAACTTCTTTAAAGTCTCAGCATCAGCACCTTTATATTGAAGTTTAGCTAAAGTTGTATTCTGCTCCTTTGTCTTTGCTACAGCAGCATCCTTGAACCCCTTAGCAGTATCTTCTAATCGGATAATTTCGGCCTCTTCTTCTTTAAGCTTAGCTTGTACAGCTTCTTTTTCAACTTCATTTTCTATATTTACAGAAGCATTCCATTTTTTGTTGTATGCTTCTCGTGCTTTAACTGCTTTATCTTTTGTCTCCATATATTGTGCATTCAATCTATTAACAGCATCCCGACCAACCTGTGCTTGTAAAATAAGCTCTGATTCTTCTTTTGTTTTTTTAGCAGTTTCATATATTCCATTTATCTCCCGTGACTCCAAATCTGCCTGTTCTACATATCGAGCATCCTCTATCATTAATTTATCAACAGCTAATTTACGTTGACGCTCATCTTCTATCTTTTGAGCCTCCGCCATCTTATCTAAAAATTCTTTTTTTTTCGTCTCTGCTATGTTTTTCTTCTCTAATGCCTTCTCTTCTATATCTCTTATAATAGTCGTAGCATTTATATAATCTGCCTGTGCTTTCTCATACTCTTTATTCCCAAAAGTTTTGGCATAATCAGCTGACTTTACTTTTAAGCCTTTTAAAGATTCCTGATTATTTTTTAGAGTAACTTCCTCAGAAGCTAATTGCTTTTCATACTCATCTTTCATAAAACCATATTTTTCTTCAGATATCTTTTTCTTTAACTCAATAACTTTAGCACTCCCCTTTTCTATCTCAGATTCTTTCTCAGATACTCTTAATTTAACCTCTTCTATGATGTTTTTACCGATATCTACAGATTCACCCATCTGTTCTTTTAACTTTTTTTCATTTTTCATATCTTCTATAGAACCTTTTCCTATAGAAGAAAAATCATCTGCGGATGCACCAGCTGTGGCTACAATGACCTCCATAAATTTAGTATACCATTTTTTATCTTTTTCAAGATTTACATTTTTTGATATGGTTTCTGTTATTGATTTTCCAAGATCAATATTTTCACTGGCGATAGCTTCTTTGACCTTTTGTCTTATTGAAGCAACTAACTTCTCATCTGGGGTTTTAGAACCCTCTTTAGCGAACTCCATTATTTTTTCAGTTAAAGCCTCTCCAGCAAAAGCACCTATTGTCCCACCTATCATTGTTCCTACCACAGGGACAACAGACCCTATAGCTGCCCCCATAGCAATACCCCCAGCCATACCTCCCAGGGATTTTATTAATTTGTCTTTTTCACCAGTTTGTATGGCTTCAGCCGTTGAAGATAAAGAAGCAAGAGGTATCATCATCGCGGCAGTACCTAAACCTTTTGCTCCAAACTTCAAACCTTTCATGGCTATAGAAGATAACCCCTTTGATGGTATAGCACTCTTTTTACCACCAAATATTTTCCCCATAAAACCTAATTTGCTAGGTTTAATACCACCGTCTGGTAATAATTTTTGCTTATATCTTTGTAATGCTGCCTTTCTCTCGGCTTTTTTTACTTCCCTGGCTTTTTTTGCCTCTATATTAGCTTCTTTTTTCTTTACGGCCTCTGCTTGTTTTTTTTCTCGATCAGCGACCAATTGAGCTTCTTTTAATGCCTTCTTTTCTTCTTGTTTCTGTCTTAACTCGATTATCCTCTGTTTTCTAGGTGAATCTACCATTTCATCAACATTTACTCTCCCACCTAAAACAAGATCAGCACCTCTCCCAGATATTCTCTTCAACTCCTCAGAAGCACCTTTTAATGACCCTTTTACCGATTCTTTCCCTCTAGATAAGCTGGCTTTTAATGCTTCCTTTTTTTCTACCCTTCGTTTTTTAGCCTCTTCTTTTTTCTCCGCCTTTTCATGCTCTTTAGCGTCCCCCTCACCTCCCTGCAATCCCCCAATAATTTCATCAACAGGATTTATATTTTCCATCTCACCCATATCCAATCCACCACCGAGTAACATACTACCACCCAATACCGCTGCGCTTAACCCAGAAGATGCCAAGCCACCTAATCCCTTACCGAATTTACCCACAGCACCAAGACCTCTCTTACCAAACCCTTCAGCCCCTCTCCCAAACTTATTAACTGAATCCAAACCCCTTCTACCAAATTTTTTTGATTTATCTGCAAGATTACTCAGGCTACTCCTTCTCGAAGAATTCCTACCCCCTCGTCCAGAAATGTCTTCACCTGATAAACCTGGATGATTAAAACCGGGAAGACCCGTCCTTCTTAACATTTCCCTTTCTTCAGGTGTAGCACGTCTACCGCCTTTATCATATTTTCCTCTTTCTGATAGACCAAGACCACTTCTTACTTTTTCCACACCCTGTTTTCCAACATTCTTAGCCTTTTCTCCAAACTTCCCTAATTTTTCTCTAGCTCCGGTGATACCTTTACCATGGATAGCATTATAAAATTGTTTAGCAACAAAAGAACCGGCGGTTCTCATTGCACTTGATATAGCATCTCCTACAGTATTACCAACACCAATAATAGCTTTAAAAGGACCAGTCTTTGCTAATTTACCATAGACTTCTCTGTTTTTTTTACCTGCCCATTGGACACCATCAGATAAAGTCTTTTTCAGACCTTCATTCTTAACCTTACTATATATTTCTTTAGACTTCTCAAAACCACCCACAACACCTTTCTTTATATGACCCGTGATATCTACACCTGTAACACTCTTCACCAACTTACCGGCTAATAATGGGGCTAGAACAGTTCCGGCTGCCATCAAAAGACCAATTGTAGCTGTAATAGCTGGATTTTTAAAAGTTCCTATTATACTTTCTTTAATGTTGTTTGTTATTTCTTCACCCCTCTGTAAATATTGCATAATAGGACTCCCAACAAGTCCTTTTTCTAAATCCATACCCATAGAACTTAGATAGCCCGCAAATGTTCCAGCCCACGTTTTAGGCCATCTCATCATCTGAGCCTCTGTCTCACTTAACATCCCTTTGTTTTTACCACGTAAAGACTCAAAATCTGAGATAAGACCTTTTAACATACCACCGCGAGACATCATTTGTAATGTTTTAGAACCCGAGGCAGAAACACCATATAAATTTTCCAGCATCTTTCCACCGATGCCTGAATCACCGAACTTCTGCATATCTGCTAATTGTAATTTTACACCCTCTGTAGTTTGTGAAAGATAGCTATAAATAGATTGTTGAACATCATAGGTAGCAGATTTTCCATTTTTAACATCTTCAACTATTTCTCTTAATCTCTTTTTCTGTTCTGGGGCTATATCACCTAATTGCTCTATATAAGCATCTCCTCCTGCTATAAGCTTCTTATATAACTTTGTTCCAACATCCTGTCGCAAGAATTCATTTTCAGTACTCGTCAAAGCTTTCATAACTGCTTGAGTACCTTCTACAGATTCATTATAGGTCATTCCAGCTTTTTTAGCAGTCTGAAAAGTTTTTGTGGATATATGAGTCAATAATTCAAGATTTTGACCATAAGCACCAGTCTCGTTAGAAGCTTGAATTATAAGCTTACTCAAATCTTCAGGAAAAAGATCACCACGAGTAAAACCGGCTTTTAATGCAGAATCATTTGTCTTTCTTATCTGATCAACTATCCCCTTCAGTTGACCCACAGCTTCTTCAGAAGACTCACCAAATTTGTTTGTCCTGGTTGTCACAAACTGAATAGCTTCTCCAGCATCCATCTCCAGGGCTCTCGCTGCTAATATTGTCTGTTTGGTCAATTTAGCCATAGCTTCTGCTGAAGACAAAGCTGGATCTGTATTATTTAGTTCATATTGTAACTTTTGAGCATATTCTCTGACCTGATCATATTCCATACCTAAATCGACTGCCGCCCTTGCTGCTAACTCATTCAACTTTATGTTTGTCCCCATACGCTTGGACAATTCACCTAAAGTTTTGGCCATCTTTGGAGCTGGTTCTACACCAGCTCGATAAAAATTCTTTAAGGCAGATTCACCTGATTCAGAAATATCAGAAACGGCCTTTAATGCCAACCCCGCTGCGGTCAAGGTTGGTATTAATTCTTTTGTTTTCTTGAATATTTCTTTTATGGCCATACCACCAGCCTTCATCATCTGGACAGTACCATAAAATTTAGGTTTCAATAAAGCTAATTTTACTGTTGTTGTAGCAGCTGTTTCTCCAATACCTGTCAAACCATCTGCTATAGATCCTGATGTATCAGCTACAGCATGTTGACCAGTAACCAAATTAGATAATTTTGTGCCAAACACATTTAAACTATCTACCATAGATTCTGTTACTGATTTTTGATCTCCCATAGCTTCTGTTGTAGCTTTAACAGAATTTGTAAGAGCTGATCCATATACAAAACTTTCTAAAAAATAAGTCTTTCTCCGTCGAGCTATTTGTGAATAAGTTTTTCCAGCAGAAGCAGCGGTTTCAGATCCAGCCCTTTTTACTGATTCTACAGCTTGATCAGCAGCATCTGTAACTATACCACCCCAACCACCAAAGCCCGTACTTCCAGTAGCTTTATCTGCTTTGGAGTATAGATCAATCGCTGACCTGGTTAAAGATAATTTCTTTTGTGTTTTTTCCAAAGACATATTAAAAAGTTTTATGTCTTGTGATGTTTTATCAAAACCTAAACCACCCGTATCTTTAACAACGGTACCTAATGTTTTCCTATAACCCTCAAAAGCCTTGGTTAAAATATCTACATTTCGGGCAGCCTCTACCACCGCTGTATTTGCCTTAGATATATTAGCTAAGTCAACTGTAGATGTTTTACCCAAACCAGACTTTTTAGAAATTTCATTTTTTGAAACTTTTGCACGTTCTAGTTTAGATCTAGCTATATCTAAATCCCTTTTAGCTTTTTTGGTGTCATCTAATGCCTTTTTTTGACGTAATGACTCCAAAATAGAGGCTGTATTCGAAGCAGGTGGCGTATTATCAGGTGGTATATTTGGAGGTATATTTGGACCAGGCATATTAAAATACTCACATCTTTAAATTTTAAACATTGGTTCTAAAAACCGTCTTAAACCCCTATTCTTTTTCCCCATTATTCTTCTTAAAAGTTTCCAGATCTTGTTTTATATGCTCTCTCACCTCCGGACTATTTGTGAAATCTAGAGTCATCACGATCTCTAATAAATTTTTATATGTCCTTATCGTTACAGGACCAAACTTCTTTTCTAAAAAAGATTTCAACAAATATTTTGTAAATCCATGAGGATTTCCAGTAAATCTAAATCCTATAGATGAACCTATCATAGTAAGTTTAAACATAGAGGCTAAACGACCGATGAGAAAAGACGTTCCTTTTCCTACAAAGTCTTTAATAAAAGCAGTTCTTACTCTATTAGCTTGTTCCATATCAAGATTTTCTGTTATATTTACAATGTGGGCAAGATGTTCTTGGTGGGTTTTACTCATGAATTATTTACTCCTATTTTCAAGTGGATAATAATGGTTCTCCACAAAGTTTACAAAAATAATTACCTGGTTTTTTTTCATACATAACATAAGTAATATCATGTTTTGTACATATATACTCTAACACCCCTGAAATTTTTAATTTTGGTTCAATTTTATTTTGATAAATATTATAAAGTATATCTATCAACTTACTATTAGATTGCTCTCGAAGGAACACTAAAACCTTGTCTGCGGTTGTAATATGTAAAGATAAATCTGAATCATCTTCACGTTTTTTAACATCAAACAATTCATGGGTGGGCATCCCATCTATTTCCCATATAGAAGATGCAGCTACAACGTCTTCTAGACCAAGATTAAAACCTGTCTCAGAATATGCCCAACGAGATACCATTTCAGTACCCCATTCTACCTCTGCTTTAGATAATCCCTTAAAAGTAAAATTTATACCAGATACTTCCTCAACAATCTTAACAGATTCTAGACTGAACTTCTTTTTAAGTTTTTCCATTAGAATACTTGATTTTTCCCGTATTATCAAGGTCTCATCTTTAATAGAAGTGTTATTCTCTCCAACTTCTTTTTCTGCTAAAACGGCCTTATTAGAAGCCTCTTCTAAAGGAGGTTGATCTGGTTGAGAAGCTATTTTCTCAAATTCTTCTTCTGTGAGAGGGAGTAATCCAGAAGCACCTGCCAATTCAGCTTTCTTCTTTTTAATCTCAATCTCTTCTAATTTTCTAACATCCACAACTTCTCCCAATCTATTAAGGGGATTTTCATCATCAGCTATGATATTTTTAACAAACGGTTTTTTATTTTTTGTATCCACGATTTACCTCATAATTAATAAATTAAGATCATTTAAGTATCACTAATCTCGTCTATTTCAGGCTCATTTTCTTCTACTTCATTGTCGATCTCTCCCATTTTTTCATTTTTTATATTTTGTGTTCTTTCTTCTTTAAACTTTTTTATATAACTTAGAGGATCAACCCCTCCCTCTAACATACGCATCGCTTTAACAAACATATGTCTGGGGAGTTCACCTAATTCTACAATAGGCGCACCCTCCTCTAAACCCATATTCATCCTCTTTGCGGCAGTAGCAGCTGCTTTTTCCTTTAAAAACTTGTATAAAGTCGGATCACATGCAAATGTAACTGGAATCCTAATAGAACTGCTTTCTGGTTTATTCATACTCTCTGGACCGGGAGAAAATGCATTGAAATCAGATTCATCCCACAATATACCCATTGATTTTTCAAAACGGGTAAACTCCTCATCTTTCAGTTTTTTTATCCAAACCCACATAAAATGCCACAGTGAGGTTGTCATATCCTTAACAACAGGATCAGTCGGGAGTATTCCACAATATGCTAAAACGCGCCCACGGACTTCTAAGCTAGGGTCTTCCGTGAGCGCACCAAAGGGTCCTGTGGATTGTTCTTTTCATCTAAGAGAAATAGTTTGTTACCACATTTTTGACAAAAGTACACAATATCTTTCTTCTTCAGACTATAATTACTCTTGCACTTTTTGCACACATAAGATGTTGTATCAGAAGATAATAACAATTTTAATCTTTCACCATATTTTTCATCATAATGTTCATATAATTTGTCAACCAGATCGGGCTTAAACTCTTTCTGTAGCATGTCAAACCAATCAGAAGAGGTTGCTAATCTTATAGATTTATCTGTCTCTCCTAACTTTTTATCAATATTTATTCCAATTATTTTATAGATTGGTTCTTCATCTATTTTTGCCAGAAAAGATGCAACAATAGCTATTTTATATGAGGAAACATCCCTATTAATATCTGTCAATTTTAATAGTATTTCTATACCTAAACTATCCGGGGGGTAAAAACTCCATTTATGCTCAGCATCAATGACTGAAAATAAATTTTCTGAGCATAGACCGAAATGTTTTTTCAGATCATATAATATATCAATAGCATTGCTACTCATTAAAAATACCCCAGTTCAATATTTTAGGCATTCTAGAATTTGGGAAAAGAAGACAATAATTATAATTGTCGATGTTTATATAGCTATCTGATATCTCAAACTTCGATAAAGAATCAAACTCATTGTTACCCCCCTTTACCAAAAAAAGTTTGAAGGTAGACCATATTTTATTAAAGATATCCTCATAACCCTTTAAGTCATCTGGTATACCCAATAAAAATTGATCCTTTATCAAAAGGTATCGATTTAAAATGTAATCACATTGATAAGAATCTAAAGATTCTTGATTTGAGAAATAAAAGTTATTACACACCACCGGTAAACGTAAAATTCCAGCTAATTCATTTTTAAGAAATTTATCCTTGAAAGGATTTGAGATAACACCAGTAAAAAAATCTTCAACTTGTTTTAAATAAAGATCTTTATCCGATATATCAATCTTTACATTACCATCACTAATCTCATTAAGAACATAAGATAAATTACCTCGCTTTTTCTTCTCACACCATTTTAATATAAAATCCAATTCAAATAATTTATGACAAAGATAACAAAATTCTGAGACATTCATATTTTCCGGCAAGGAAGATAATTTATCAAAACCCTGTGAAAGAGTATGGATAAGGATGACGATTTTATCATATTGTTTTAATGTATCGAACTCCTCCGATAAAAGATGTTTTCCAAACTTATTGAATAACATTGTGATCGAACGAAGTTCCTTTTTAGAGGGGATGATTAAAGGTGGTATGGTGGTCGATCCAACAACTTTTTTGTTAACTACTTCATCAATATTCTTCTTATTTAAAGAATATTTTTGCTTTAATTCATCTAAACTTTTTAATAACTCTGGTATTTTCAAAGTTTTCTCCATAAAAATATAATATTACAAGAGCAGCAACTTTAGAACCCCAAAATGCTTTAGCTTTGGGAGTATGTCAGAATAACTTATTTTAAGGATAAATTAAATTGACACTAGATGTGATAAATAAACAAAGCTCAATAAACAATATAATCAGACCACACATTAATACAATAATACAAGGTCATGCTGTTGACGTTTTAAGAACATTGCCTGAAAAAAGCTTAGATGTGTGTGTAACCTCACCGCCCTATTATGGATTGAGAGATTATGATACCAAACCATTAACCTGGGAAGAAAACGATTGTGATCACGAATTTGATGATTACATGACACCTTTAAAACCGGGACAAGTAGAACAAACAAAATACAAAAATGCTATAGGAAGTGGTGCTGGACAGACAAAAACATTGGGAAGATGCTGTAAAAAATGTCGAGTTTGGGAAGGCTCCTTAGGAAATGAGCCCCATTTTGATATGTATATCACCCATCTTTGTGATATATTTGATGAAGTTCATAGAGTTCTAAAAGATGATGGAACTTGCTGGGTAAACCTTGGAGATACTTATTCTAATTCAGGTGGTGCTGGAGGAGATTGGGTAAGAGGAAAAAAGGCTAAGGCTAATAAATGGAAACAACCTAAAATTGATTACCCTAGAAAGAGCTTGTTATTAATCCCATTTAGATTTGCCATAGAGATGATAAGTAGAGGCTGGATTCTTAGAAATACCATAATTTGGCATAAACCTTCTTGCCTACCGAGTTCGGCTAAAGATCGATTTTCAAATGATTTTGAGTATTTGTTCTTTTTCTCTAAAAATCCAGATTATTATTTTGAACAACAATTCGAACCCTTTAAGACGATAAATGTTGAATATGAAAGAAATAAAAAGTCTAAATGGGGAAGTCGATCTAAGAATACATGCAAGCCAAATGCTGATAAATACAGGGGAGAAAATGCCGAAAACACACATTGTTATGGATTATATGGTAGAAACAAAAGAACTGTATGGAGCATAAACCCAGCGTCATCTAAAGAAGCCCATTTTGCCGTATTTCCAGAAAAATTGATTGAAACTCCTATATTAGCCGGTTGCCCCGAATATGTTTGTGAAAAATGTGGAGAACTAAAAAGGAAATTGTATTCAACCAATAACCCTGAAGGTATATTAGGTTTCAAAGGGATACCCAATGCTAAAACACCATTGGGTGGATTTTTTGAATTAGAAGTATATACAGAAAATGAAAAGAGATTAAAACAAGGTCATAATCCTACTGTCTATTCGAGCGCAGAATTTCAAGGATATTCTCAATGTTCTTGTAATTCAAAATTTATTCCTGGAATAGTTTTAGACCCATTTATGGGTAGCGGGACGACAGGTATAATGGCTAAAAAATTGTTGAGAAATTTTATAGGGATTGAGTTAAATCCAAGTTATGTTGAAATGGCAAGAAATAGAATAAGCAGATTCATCAAATATAATTATCTGCCAATGAGAAAATTATTTGAGGATTGATTTTTACATAAATATAATCATTTTTCAAAAAATCTGTAAAAAGTTGAACAACAACAAAATTTTTACATAGAAAGGATAAAAATGATAAAAGGTGAAAAAATAAATTGTCCCAATTGTAAAAAAGACTTAACTTCAAAGTGTTATCCCCACGCTGGTTGGGGTGCTGGACATGGAGAAGTGAGAACAACAAGATATCTTTGTCATAAATGTAAAAAAGGATGCACATTAGACACCTATGATGATATTCCTGGCTTTAAAGAACATACCATTTATAATTGTTGTAAATGTGGATATGATTCAGAAAAAGAGAATTGAAAAACTTGTAAATTATTGTAAAGCATTCTTTGAAAAATATAATACTGAAGATATTAAACATTCTCTGACAGAAGATCAATTAAAACAAATATTGAATATAATAGAAGGCGAGAAAATATAATAAAATATTCATCAACTAGCTATCTGCACCTTGAATTCATCTTCATATACTGATAAATTATTTACAAATTCTTCAATACCTTCAAAATCTTGAAACTCTATCAAATAATCAGTTGTTAAATACATTCCATCTAAAACACCGTGAATACCTTTGACAAAGATAACACCGGTTTCTAAGGTCTTCAAACTTGAAATAGTAAATTTCCCAGAAGCACTTTTTAGCAGTGCTTTAACAGACAATTTCAATCTACTTGTTTTTATATTCAAGTCATTTAAAGATTCTGTATTTTCCAGACCATAAAGAAATTTTAGGCGCAATGGATCTTCATGGTAGACTCTAACATAAGAAGTATTAAAAGAAGCTTGTCTCTTTTTTCTCGCTTCTATTCTTTCTCGTAAATTCATAATAAGTCTCCCAAATTACTCTATAAGGTTTTTGTACGAGCTACATAAGAAATTTCTGCTGAAACTATAATTTTAGCATTACCCTCAGCGTCGTACGCATCGGGGTTTTTGCTCGTGATCCAGCATCCTGTATAAGTCCATTCTCTATATCTCACGTCACCCTTATAAAGAGTTTCTGTAATTGTAAAAGGTCTTCTCTGATCACAAAGATCAACCCATACATCATCAAAGCCAATCGCTCGCTCAAATTCATCGAGCCATACTTCAACACGATTACATGATATAGTATAAGTATTATTTTTTCCAGGAACATAATCTACTGGTCGGCCAAAAGTAGTTTTGGACAACTCATAAACATGCTCACCATCTCGTCCATAAGGTTGAGGATTCCAGCTTGTTATACGGCCTACTTCTCTTCCATCCATTTTTAACACGATGCCATGATAGGTCATCGTGGTTGGAGCATATTTGTGACTCCAATCTAAACTTTGAACTTTAACACCATGTGGGTTACTTGCCATTATATTGTCTCCTTAAAAGCAAATATTCTTTATCTAAAAAATTATCTTTTTTCTGAATTTGTCTTCTTATTTTTCATAATAACCAACCACTTTATTTTGTGGACTTATTCATAGTCTCTGATTTTAAATGTGCTAATATTGTTTTTACTTCAATCAAACCATCCTCATATTTATAATAATGAGGACAATTAATGGGGCTAAATGCTCTACAGGCTTCTGGTCTATATTCATATATTCCACAATTATAATGTCCTTTAGCTACCCTATTTGTGAAATAACACCAACCATCACAATTATCTATCTTTTTAGTCCTTACTTGATGTGTGTAAGGAAAACCCCACCGAGAAGTTTTAACAAAATATTCAGACTTACCCACAATGTGCATTATGCGTTCAATATCTTTATCTGTAACATTTATGGCGTATAATGCACAACAGGGGGAAAGGCAATTAACACAAACAGAAAAATTATCATAGGTCATAAATAAACATCATCTCTAAAAATTGAGGGTGGTTATTGAAAAACTCATTCATCAGATTCATTAAAAGATGCTCTATTTCCCCACATATGCAAAGCAGCTGGATGAACTTTACTGTTATCGATCGTGGCATAACTTCCCTTATGACAGGCTGTAACATATTCAGAGATTAAAACAGCATATTTTTTTTCGTCTAAACTATCCAATAATCTTAGAGAAGCTAAAGCTTTTTTATCCCCAACTTTTTTATTAAGATATCTTTTAACAAAACTTAAATCTCCAAAATCCTTGTGATCTTTTCTTAACTGATCTACCCAAAAAAATACTGATTCCTTTATTGAATCAATATCATCACCCGAATTTTCTGCATCTTTTTCTGTTAAAAGAGATTGTGAAATTTCATCTAACTCAAAACTCAAGTCTTTGAAACCTTTATTTTCAAATTCTTGAGAAACAATATCTAATCTCTCTACTATTTTATTATAATCTATCATCTTCCCCTCCTATTAAGCGTTCGCAAAATTGTTAGAGTCTACTGTATAAAGCCCAAATAATCTTTTGATAGGATATCTGAGGTAATAGGCATACTTGAAGTGATATAAAGTTCTATCTGTTGTATCCCTAAATACAATAACATCTGTAATCGGATTTAATTGTCGTTCATTTCCTTGATCGTCCTCATATGTAGCAATCTTATTCTGGCTTAACAATGTTTTAAGAGCTAAAACAACCGCCCCGCGAACCATAGCAAGACCGTCTGGAACACCATCAGGTACCATTGATACAACAGCTTCTTCAACAGACTGTCTAACATAGGCAGTAACATATATTTGTTGATTCATCGCAGATACTTCATGATATTCAATGGAACTCGTATCTACTGTGATAGATTCACCACATCGATACACACCAGAACCAATATCTTCCATAAATAATATAGAAGCCCCACCTAATAAAATATTTTCTGGAGTGGTATATACCTCTATCTCATCAAAACCAGGCAACGTCTTCCAAAGAAGGGTATCTGCGGGTTCAGAAAAAGAAGCATTTAAAGCAGCTATTTGACCTGCAACAAAAGAACCATTAAGAGGACATGCATAAGCTTGACCCGTTGGAAGTATTATTGTCTTTGTAGCTGTCGTGGGTGCTACCAATACTCTTGTACCATGCGCTGGTGAATTCCCATAAACTTGAAGGGTTTTCCTTGCAGTATAGATCAAAGTACCTGATTCTGTCTCGCTCCCTATTGTTGTTCCAGTTGAGCATCCCCACCATAACATTCTAAATTTTCTAGCAAAGGGGTTACTCGTCCGAACATTAGATGCTATAGCATCAGGAAGAGCAGAAGCTTTATTCAAAACAATAAGATCAGTTACTTCTGGTTGTCCTTCTGTGGCTTCTATGGCTCTTTTATAATCTTGAGTAGTATAATTTCCATCAAGGTCTGAATCAGATGCTTGACATACATAAATACCCGATACAGCATTATCAAAAGCAAGATCAGCCATAATATAAAGATCATTATCAGAAGCAGCGGGGGCCAATAATGTAAAAGCGTCATCTCGGGTAAGAACTCTAAAAGGAGAGTCGTAACTCGTTGATGGTCTTACATAAGAAGCCGTGAAATAATATATATCCCCCGGGGTTGGCTCATCACCACGATGATCATAGGTCACAGTAATTGCAGCACCAGGATCTGTGGTAAACCATAAATAGGGTGAACCAGATGTTCCATATATAGAACCTGAAATAACAATATTTCCAGTTTTAACGATAGATACAACATCTAAGGTCGATAAAACAGTATGGGCTAATATCACATAGTAGGTATCGGCATACCCCGTAATGTTCCCATAGACATCATGTAAAATATCAGAAGTCTGAAAAGTTTCAGATACTCTTTCACCTAAAGACCAATCAATATAATTGGTGTTTACCAAACCGGTAGACCATTTGTCATTAGCACCCGAAACAGTTACAGAATGCCTAATATCACCCGCAATATTTCTACATGCAATAACAAAATTACCAGAAAGGGTTCTTAATTCAGTATTAGCCGACATATCCCCTAAAACACCGGGATTGTTAAATGTGGTTGAACCAAAACCACCCTCGGGGGTACTCGTATAATAAGAAATACCTACCGTTCCACTTTTTGTGGGATCACTTCCGGCGGGGGTTACAGATGCTACTGTAATTGTATAATCACGCGTGTCTTTTGCTGTAATTCTAAAAACAGGGCATCTTGCTGCTATTGTCCAAGAATCCCCAACTTGTAATATCTTGGTTGAACCATCAACGTCACAATCAACATAAATACCTTCTTCAATTTCAACCCTAACAACATCCGTCGGATCTGTCCAATCAAGTGTAAAATAACCTGATTTAAAACCTAATGTTGAAGAATCCAAATTTGTCCCATAAGAAGTCCAATAAACAACTGCTGTGTCTGTCCCAGAGTTAACAGAAACAACTCTAAGTTTATAATTTTTGTTATAATCCCCAGTATAAGCAGAAGTCGCATTAATGGATAAACCTGCATTTGTGGTTAAGTTTGCACCCGATGAATATTTTTTTGTAGCAGCAGTCAACTTCATAGATGCACCTACTGTACCAACAGCATCTGCAATAGTTAAACTTCTTTGTGCTGCTGATGCTCCAGAACTCGAACCACCGATTCTACATGTAAATGCCCCATCTGTACCAACAGAAGGGTCATAAACACAAGTAAATTCTTCTAATTCAGTTACACCTGCACCTGCCGCCCTAACTTTTTCCTGTACATCAGCTGCCAATTCAACAGGATGCATGTCTTCAGGATAGGGTCCATCACCTAATTTAGCAGTCGTTACAGGTGTCGATGTACCATCTTCATCAATACAGGTCACAGTTAAAGTACTTAAATCAGCTACAGCAATATGATCTGCTGTTAAAGTTATAGCATCACCAAAAACTGTCCCCCATTCCCCTGTTTTGGTCAAAGCAGAAGTTTCTTCAATAGAATCATATGCTTCTGGATATTGATTAGCATTAGAATATTCTTCTATTCTCTCAAAAATACCTGGTCCATAAGAATTAAACTCTAAAGTATCATTAAGAACAATTGTAGCACCGGCATTGGTATTTATTCTTAGGGTTATACCATTCTCCAAAAGAAAATCTTGATCTGCAACTTTATTGGCCTCCACATTAAGAATATGAAGGTTATAATCAAGGTCATCTGTGATATCAACAGGATTTTGTGGTTGTATTGGGTCTAGAGTTGGACTATCTGTAAGTTTACCACCAGATATAGGCACAGAATACCAATAAAGTACTCCACCTATAGAAGCTGTTACAGCCCTAATACATGTCACTTTGTAATATCTATTATATTTATGAGTAGGTGTTCCAGTCAAAGAATGAGTAAATGTTCCTGTTCCAGTATGAACAATAGCAGAAACCTCTTTATCATGTTTTGTCTGTGTTTCTTCTACCGTATATTCATCATAGGTCATTACAACGATAAAATCTTCATATTCAACAAATTCTTCTGTATCTGTCGTCACAGATACCTTATCAACCGTCCTGATATCCTCATAAGGGGTAGGATCTAAAACTGTACGGTCTACAGATTGATAATCGATATAATAAGTTTTTGTAGAATCATAAAATCTAGAATCAAATTCAACAATAGAATAATCACTTCCAGATAATTTAAACTGCCATTTATTTTTATCAATTTCAGCACCATTACTATCATAAAGTCTTGCTAACTCTTGATTTCCATCTGCATAATAAGTCAATGGAGCTTGAAAAGGTGCTCTCGAAGAAAATGTCAATTCAACATCTGATTTATAAGATCTCCTAATAGCTGCATTTCTAACGGTCGCTAAACGACTCCCTTTTCCAACGTAACAGGGCAATCTAGGTATACCAGATAAGACTGTAACGTTAGGCTCAATAATTTTCCCAATATATGCACCCGGGAGTGTATATGTGCTTGTGGATAATGTAGACATTTTGCCTCCTAATTCTTCTATTTTGTGGAACGAGCATGGTTTCTGTATAAAATTATAATAGGATAAAACCACGTATGTTAAATTTTTAGCAATATCGGTCTGGGCAATCTATAAATTAATCACACAAGCTTAATGTCTTAGTAGGTATTTGATTTTATTAAGATTTAGGAAGATAAAATGACTTGTTATTTCTGATTCATGGCGGTTTTATAGAATTACTGTAATATCTAAAGAAGTCAAAACTTCTAAAGTAGGTTTATATTCTAAGTAGACTGTGAATGCTCCTGGCCTTCTGGGTGTGACAAGAAAGGTGTCTGGATCAAAAAGAGCTATACGGTAATCTGATATCCTTAGCTGCATGTCTGCCGATGGATATTGCCCCTCCCTAAATGTTATGTATGTGGGAGAATTTAACTTCATTGTATTTGGTCCTGTTAAAAATCCATCATAAAAATCTCCCCCTAAATCTGCTTGATCTGGAGCATCATCCCGAGTATAACCGAATTCTTGAGATCTCGAATAGGGTACAAAATTCATTTGATCCATGGTATACTTCAATATTTCTACACCCTCATACTCAGCTTCTATGGATAAAGTAGCATTCCATATAACATCTTTTTGGTCATCGGTGACATTTTGGGAACTTACTGCTGAAGTAGAAAATGTTAAAGGAAGTCTCACCTCCCAATTTTCACCTGGTTTAGGTGATCTCAAGACATTTCCACCCACAAGAGTTCTTAATTCTCCAAATATCAAGGATAGAGCGCTTAACATATTATTACAACCAGCCTCATCCCCCAATATAGCAATAGCTATATCTAAAGGGACAGTCATTACATTATTTATCTGAATATAAATATTTGTACCATCTCTATATCTTTTATGGTTTCCACCCAAAGAACTCTGGGGGGTGGCCCCAGAATCAACGATTATTATAGCAGGAAGTCTTTCTTTCAACTCACCAAAATAACGAGCGAGTTGAATATGTCGTTTTGTAGCGTCATTTGTCTGCTCGTAACTTTTGTCGGTTATGTACTGTCCAGTGAATGGTGCTATAAAATTTAAGATGTTTCTTCTTGACCCTTTGGTATTCAAAAACGAGGCGATGTAGGCTTGAACTGCGGCTTTTGTGATATCTTTCCCTTTAGCTATATTTCTAATTGAGACTGCTTCGATCGATGATTTTGGAATATCGTGGTAAACATGATCCTGTGAAGAAATAGTTGTCATGGTCAATATCCTTGTGAGATCCTAGAAGATTAATGATTTGCTTCATTATATCTTTTAATCGACTCTCTATAATGTTGACCCCACTAACACCAATATTATCAATGTATGAATTACAATTACGACTATAAACAATCGCTATTTTTTTGTCGTTTACAACCACAGAAATATCTTCCTTAAAGAGTTCTGAGGTCATAAGAAGCAACTTATTGGAAAAATTAGGTGGTGTGTTAATCAAAGATTTTTTTAAAGATAACCCTATAAACTTGTTTCCTATTACAAGCTTACAATTTTCACCATTAACATTTACAAAAGTCTTCATAGAATTTACAGTAACCATTATAGTATTCCTTATTTCCCGTTTGAATTATTATAAAATATCTTAGAACAGCCTATAAACGGAAAATACGCATTAAATAAAATCTTGTTCTAATTTCTCACACTTTTTCTTATAAATTAATCACATCTCTAAAAATTCAAGTATCTTTTAAAATAAAATCATTAGTTATAATAGTAAGATATTGACCTGTGCGACATATCTACCACTTTAAGTCTTTTTGTTTGTTTTCAATAAAATGTGAAAGTTGTATCTTAAATCCTTCTTTGATTATAAGATATATTCACAAACCCATTTTCACCGAATAATCATCTGGATTGGTAAACCCAAAAGGATATTTAACCAATAAACGTTGAGCTCCTTTACAAAATAAAGCATTTTCACAATCGCTATAAGGAATGCTCCTATAAAATAAAGGGATCGATAAGTATTCTGTATTAATCATTATCGTCATATACATTTTTTTCATTTTAAAATCGGTTGTTTTATTAAAGATGAACCAAACAATTTCATCAATAGAAGGTTTTAAATCCTCAAAATTGCCAGACCATACATCTTGCTGTAAATGCATAGTATATTTAGAAGTCTTATATAAACATTCTTTATTATGTTCATATAAATAATCATTTGTGTCTGACAAAAATTTATAATAATTTTCTAAATCATCGATCTTACCCTTCATCAAAATTAGAATATCTGTATTTTTCATATAATTACTTTCCAGGATCTTCTAGTATTCTCATTCCATCAGAACAACCAACAATATTTTCATATTTCATGTAATCCACCCTATAGAAGGTCTTCATGTGTTCCCAATGTTCATTAGAAACGATTAGCATCACTTTAGACTTAATTCTACAAATTGCGGGGGTTTCATTAAAAAGAAACCATGCAAATTTGTTGATAGATGGAGAAAAATGATTAAAATCTCCACAAAGAAGTGTCCAAGAATCAAACATCCCTAAATTTTCTTTAGAAACTCGTGTAAAACATTGATTATTATTATGCTTCCTCACATAATCATTAACATATCTAATAAATTCATCAAGATTCTCAGGCTCATCCCCCGGATTTATCTTTATCAAGATCATCATGCTTGTAATTAAACTCATAAAACACCCCGATTATTTTCTGTTTTTTCTTCTAAAACAACAGGTTCTTCTCCATTGAAAAACACACCAACTCTATTCACAACCTTAAGAATAGGAGGCATTTGAATCACAGATATTACATGCCTTTTTATAACCAAATCAGGATTCTTACGGGCATTATGCTTTTCAGGAAAATATTCAATCTCTTCCTCTGTAAATGGCTTTTCAACCAATCTTTTTTGAATATAAGTTCCTCTCTTAAATCGGTCTGGATAATCATTCCAATTTACCCCCTTCTGAAAAAGCATCTCTTGAAGCATACTGCAATTTTTTAAGAAACAGTCTTTATGAGAATAAACAGACCTTGCTGCACCCTCTATACTATTTCTTGTGGCATCTAATTCTCTCCACAAGAATTCATTAACAGCCTCATCCTTGGTAGGGACATTAAAAGCACGACAATCAAAACGAGCCCACTTCCCAACTTTTTCCGGAAGATATTTTGGTAATAGAGAGTTGTTAAAGACATAGGTTGCTGTCGAAGCCAAACTTGATATTGTTTTAAAAACTCTACCTCCAAAATACAATTGAGATTTTATATTATCCTCATAGAGTAAGAGCGATATCTCATCGGATTGTGTATAACCCATCAGAGCATTAGCTTCTTCTACCAATGCTTTTGTCGTCTCAATCATACAATCCGAAAAATTTTCGTCAAAAGGTTCTTTGAGACCTCTTGTAAATCCAGAAAAACTTCTACCATCAACTCTTATGATGATCGGTAAAAACGGTATAAACCTCTCTGGGATTGTCATGTGCTCATAAGACTTCATGCGAATACCTAACTCATCGTCTTTTCTAATTTTCATATCATTTCTCCATAAATATTTTTATTAAACTTTGTCATTTATCTTATTTTACAGGAAATGGAAAAAGTCTGTAAAAATAACAAAAGCATTTTAACGTCTCAAATATTATTAAAAATTATAACCGGACAAGGAAAAGATTTTATGAAGAAAATAGCATTAAATGTAATGGGAAAAAACAAAGAAATTCTAAAAGCTAAATTATTTGAACACAAAAAAGAATTAAATGTATTTATGAAAGAGACCTTTGACAAAGAAGAATTCTGGGATAAACTGATAGATTTTATAACGACTCTAGATATTATCACGGGTGCTGAAATAATTCTCAGATCAGATAAATTTGGCCTCAACCTTATTATAATCTGGGATGAAACATCGGGTTTTGGGGTTACAATTGAGAATTATAATAATGATAAACCTAAAAAAGTCGAAGAAATTCCTTGTTGCACTCTATAGAAATGTTTATAGTGTTGACCAAACTCCGTTAACTTTTTATAAACTCTCTACCATAAAAGGTTCTGTGACCATAAGATGGTTTGGAACATCTACCGGAAACTATTTAGAGTCTGTAAATTTTGTAGAAATTATTAACAATTAATGACCTATCAAAAGGAAAACTTATAATGTTTAAACTTCAAATTTTTAAAGACACTTTTGAGAAATTAGATAAACCAGGTATACACCTCGTACACGGAAAACATGGAAGTGGTAGATCAACCTTTATGCTAAATCTATTTTTAGACATCATGCAAAACAATACAAGAAAATGTATGTTTATGCCCGTTGAAATGTATGCTGAAGATATAATGAAAATGCTCATATCTAATTTAACGGGAATTGATTATTTTAGGATAAAAACAAATGATTTAACAATACCCGAACGAGAAAAAATAAAAGCGTATATGGATCCTAATAATATAAAATTTTCTGGGGTTATTCATGAACCCACAGGCACTTTATCTGAGGTAGAAAAATTCTTAAAAGAAAATCCCGATGCTGTTATATTTATTGATAGCTATGATATTCTAGAAACCCAGAAAATTACTGAAGAAGTGAAGTCGATAGAATTCCTTGAGAGTAATTATACCGAATATAGAATAAACAAACTCATCAGAGAATACCCAGAAGTCACCTTTATCCTCTGTACACAGGATAAATCAGATGAAAGAAGTCTAAGAACATACCAAAAACCAAGGAGTGAAAGCTTTAACAATAAAATAAGGACAAGAACCACAATAGAGAGAATATCACCAGATAACCACGAAGTTATCTTAAGCCTTACCGAAATCTTCAATTATGATATTGACTTCACCATAAGACGAATGTCTCAAAAAACTGTGTAACAACCAAAGAGAATTAAAAGATGAAAAAATGATACCTGATATAAACATTGGCTTTGGATTTTCTGATGAACAAGAATATGTTAGCAATCCAGAAAAAAGATGCAGCACAGACTCTAGATTAGATTTTATATGCCGTGTTAGAGATGAAAAAGCCAGAGATTTAACTGCCTGTTTCTGTATCCCATCTAGCTATTATTTTAAAGCCTTTCTATTTTTATGCAGACATCCAGACTATTCATCAGAAATTGTCCGAGATATGATGGTAGAAACTTGGCTAAAAAATCATAATCTTAAATATGCCTGTGTCAAAGTGATTGGTATAAAAGATAATGAGGGGAGAATTATACCATTATAAGATATGAGAATAAGGGGAATATCCTCTATGAAGGAGATTCTATCTCATGGTTATCAGAACTTGAAAAAGAATCTATTGATTTAATTTTTGCCGATCCTCCTTATAATATAAAAAAAGCTTATTGGGATAAATTTAAAAGCATAGAACTCTATATTCAATGGTCTATTAAATAGATAAAAGAAGCTTCGAGAATACTCAAACCGAATGGGACATTATATATCTGCGGTTTCACTGAAATTTTAGCTGATTTAAAACATCCTGCAATGAAATATTTTAAAAATTGTAAATGGATAATTTGGCATTATAAAAATAAAGCTAATTTAGGCTCAGATTGGGGAAGGTCTCATGAAAGTATTTTACATCTAAGAAAAGATAAAAGATTTACTTTTAATATTGATGACATTAGAATTCCCTATAAAAATCATACTTTAAAATATCCCAAACATTCACAGGCTGAAACAAGCCAATATAATAATAAAAGGAAAAGAAACGATATATGGACACCAAACCCTTTAGGTGCAAAACCAAAAGATGTTATTGAAATACCCACAATATGTAATGGAATGGAAGAAAAAACACCACATCCGACCCAAAAACCAGAAGCGCTGTTGAGAAAAATAATATTAGCCTCTTCCAACGAAAATGATCTTGTATTAGACCCATTTTCTGGATCAGGTACTACTTTAGTTGTTGCAACTCAATTAAAAAGAAATTGGTTGGGGTGTGAATTATCACCCCTTTATAATGAATGGACAATAAAAAGATTAGAAAAAGTCCAGATAAAAACGAAAGAAGAATGGATCGAGTTTGATAAACAAAATGAACAAAGAAGAAATTCAATTAAATAGATTTAAAAATATTTTTATAAAAAATTGTAAACAAAAAGGATATAAAAATGAGCCCAGAACACGAAAAATCTTATGAGGAAGCTAAAAAATTACAGAAAAAATTCCACATTGTTAAAAAACACAATGATCCATTTCTATCAAAAGAAGCCCGTTATTGTTATATCACCCTAATTGCATTAATAATCTGTATTGTTTTTAGGATCATTAACAGTATTATTTTTGATGTTAATATCGAGGGTCATTTAAAACTTTCCTCTGATGCAAACACCTTAGAACTGGCTAAGCAAGAATTGAACACGGCCTTAAAATATATAGAAAAATCCGGCTATACACAAGGATACACCTCAATTATCTACAACACTCCAAAAGAAGACGTTGGATTTTGGTACAAAAATTTAAGAGCTTCTTACAAAAAATTAGAGAAGTTACCTAAAAATGTTTCACAGTTAGAAGAATCCAATGTCTTAATAAAATTGAGGGAGACCCTATTAGATACTGGAGATACTGGAAAAGTTGAAGTTACCAGCCCCGATGGTATCTCTATATTCCCACATAATGGTTTAATGTCATTTATTTTTATATTTTTGGGGGGATTATTAATAGCGTCCTTGGTAAACTTTTTTAAGGTTCATGGAAGATAGTCTAAAAGCGGTCCGATATAGTTCCAATTTATATAGAAGTTTATTCTAAATAAATTGTTTACACAGATTGATCTTATGTGGGTTAACTACAAAAACCCCTATCCCATACACTTTATCAAAAGCTTTTGGGATTGCTTTTTTTAATATATTGAGACTGCCATTAACATCGCTATTGATCAAAACACCTAACTTTGTTTTGTACAAACCTCTTTTACCCTTAACACGTCTTCCTGAGAAGCTAACCTTCCCATTCTCTGAACCATAAATTGGTATATCATCTTTATCTACAAAACTCGCTTTAGATGTATAACTCTCTTCTTGTAAAATTATTTTTATTCCTAGAAGTTTGGCCTTGTACACAATTTGTTTAATTAATTTATCATGAGGTATACTCAAAAAATTTTGATTATTTTGTTTACCAACATCACTCTCTTGTTTCCAATTTATGTTTTTACCCAAAACAAGAGTTCCTATCGTGTTTTTAACACAAGTTTCTACAATAAATTTACTCACATGATGAAGATAATTACTGATCTTGAACTCTCTACGATTTAAGAGTTTTATGATCTTCTTAGATAGAAAAACCTTTTTAGGAAGCTTTGATCTTAAATATGATGTGATCTTGTTATAATACTGGTTAATAGACTTTAAGGCTCGACCGTTAATCAAAATAGGGTTTAAGCACAGTTGATTGAAAGTTATCGCGGCTAAGTTATTAACACCAAAATCACAAGAAGCTACGCGGTTGATATCTAAATCTTTGTCAGGCATTGCTACTTTATCATATATCACCTCCAACACATAATGTCCAAGTTTTGGGATTATCCTAACTTGTTGTATTAACTCTTGAGATATTTTTGTTTTAATTTTTATCGAAGTTTTAGAAGGATTGATAATACTTTGTTTTAATAGTTTAGAAGAAAGGGCTTGAACCGTATATATTAAGATATTTCTTCCATCTTTATTTTTATACTTTGGAAGTTTTGGTCGGCTCAAAAAATTGGAAGGGTTTAACTTCCAAGACTTCATCGCTTGGAAGAAAGAATTCCAATTTTTATCCAATAATAATAAAATTTGTTGACTTACTTTAGCCGGTAATAGTTTATATTCTTCCCATTTTTCTTCCTTAACCCTCTTATCCAAAACATAATATCTTAACCATAAAGCATGTTCTTGTACACCAGCCTCTACTTCCTTAGAAGTTTCTATAAATGTCTGTCTAATAAGATAATTAGCCCTATTATACAAGTTCTTAGACCTAAAACACAAATCATCCACCTCCTTAAAATAAGGAGAATTTTTTGTAATTATATGTCTTTCGGTTAATTGCATCTTAAGTTCTTATATCTTTATCATCTTGCTGTCTTATCTTAAAATAATCATCAATTATACGGCGTACCAACTCTGATACAGTTATACCCATGATTTTAGACTCTTCTTCTAACTTCTTTATCTGTTGTTCTGTATAATATATATTTCTTATCTTCATATGTATGATATAACCATACTGTTAAAAATTTGTAGTGGCTTGTAAATTAATTCATGTCTATAAAATTCTATAAATTACTATGTTTTGATTAATTGTATAAATACTCACCACCACAACAAGGGCATTTTCTTAAAATAATATTATATTTAATATTGACTTCTTTTGCTGTTAAAGGTTCATGCCAAATAATAGCCAAAAATTCTTCAGACAGACAAACATGACCCTTATCTAAAATGTCATGTTCTACACCTTGCCTGTCTAACCAGGTCTCTTTATCTAAAATGATATCATAGACAAAACCATTTTTTCTATAATCAACTTCTTTAACTGTCGCCATAGCACCCTTTTTTAAACAATGTGCTATCGAAGTATAGCCCGTATTCATTTTATCATTAACAATCACATCTTTTATCAAGATAACTCTACTCCCTAAAGGAATTGGGTTAAACTTCTCAAATAATGCTTTGTTATATTCTTTCATCTTCTCAAAATAATAACTAGAAGGACCATTCGATAAATCATCGAATACCTTCCTTTATTTTATTAAAACTATTTTCTATCTTATCTATAGCTAAGTTATGGTCAAACATAATATTTTCCTCGTCTATTTTTTTGGAATATTTCTCAATTCTATTTCCTGTTCAATAAACCGAGCCTTTCTAACATCCCCTCCTCTCTTGAAACTTTTGATCTGTTTATAAAGATAATTATCAGGTAATGGCTTATTCTTGACCGAGACCATTTCACAACCTATTGTTGTGAGATCGTCTTCTGAAATACCTCTGAAATCTGGAGATAAATCTATCCGCGTAAAATTGTTAGCTATTTTACACCTTTGCTGGTTCACAAAAACCACAGATAGACCTTCATTGGTCATTATTTCCAGAACTTCTGAAAATCTCATACGATTAACATACGTACTATTATTAACAGTATCTTGAAGTTTCATCCATTCATCTTCATTACATTTTAAATGGTCGATATTTCTATTTGAAACACCTAGACGATGATCACCAAAATCTATACAATGTACTTGAAATCCACCCGGTTTACAGACTCTAGCCATCTCAAGGATACAGGCAACAGGAGACCTAAAATGTTCGATTGTGGCATGAGAATATACAATATCGAACTCACCAGATTTATAAAGAGTCTTTGTCATATCAACATTTGGTTGATACTCTACTTTTTTAGATATAAATGGATTATCAAATAACTCTGAAATTTCTTCTAAAGAGGCCGGTCCTCCCCTGGATTTTTCCACAAAATCTGGTAATCGTTTTAAAGCAGATTCTTTTAGAGCATCATAGATATTCTGATCTTTAGAAACAGTATCTAACCAATCGTTACCCACGACCTTTTTCGCCCCTGCTAATTTAATCAAAAGTTCTACACCTAAAGTACTTCCTATACCAATCCCCAGAACAGACTTTTCTCTCCATAATTTAGGGTGTGCTTTTGACAAAAGGTTAGAAGTTTTGATAAAAATCCATTCCAAATCCACAGGTCTTAATCCCACGGGAAGTTCCATTATATTTTTCCTCACAAGTTTTTGATTTCTTTTACAACAATTATTTTTGTTAGAGGTGACCACTTCCTAATATCTTCTATATAGCCACCCGGTTTATTGTCATCGTCAAACATAAGATCAATCTTATGTTCTAAACAATATTTACCCTTATGCTTATCTTCTGTTGTGTGTTCCCTATCATTATGAACATCTAAATAATCCCAATCAATTTTATATCTTCTAAGTTCTGCTTTAATCAAGTCCTTACTTACTTCAACAGGTGGGGGCATACCAGATATAATGTGAATTTTACAACCCCATCCCCTCAAATATTTTGTTAGCTGTGAAAAATACTCAGGGTAATCTGTAATTGTATGACCATAATCTATGCCTATATTTAAACCCATTATTTTACCCTTTTTAGATCAGAAGGATTGAATGGCAATTTAGAAGTATCTAGGGGGGCATTTTGTAAAATAGGTGATTCAACAGATAGATCATTCTGAAGGCTATCCTCATAATTTTTCAGAGTATTTCTACCGGCGGGGAATACGAATAACATTTCTTCTATCTTCTTTTTTGTAATAAAGATAGATTCAACATTTCCCTCAAAAATATCAATAGGTCTGATATTTAACTTATATTCAAACCTTCCCTGCATTAAGATAGCTTGACTTTTTATATATTTTGGGTGATATAATAAAATTCCATCTAGATTATGCATGATCTCAAAATCTTGCTTAGATACAATTCCAACGAGAGAGGTATCATCTTTTATGACCAAATTTAATAGCATAAAATCAGCACTCTTAAGCTTATTAACTATTTCACGAGAAGTGCCATATTTTAAATTTTTATTCATCTTTTGTTCTTCTGTTAACATAAAAACTCCTATAAATTCATAAATTTTTGATTTGATATTAATAGATAATAAGAATGTTTACAGAAGAAGAAACTAACAAGGTTTGATATGAGAAATTGAGAAAAGGAGAAAATGATGAATTCTCCTTCAAAAATCTTCGTTTAATATCTCACAAATTCCATTTTCTTAACCCGATCAATTTTTATTTGGTTGGCATTAAAGAGAAAACCTAATAAGATTTCGTGACCCCTTCTCAGATTATAGATCATTAAAGAAGTGACCTTCCCACAAATCAATACCCCCACCAAATTCCAAAAATCTGTATGTTTATAAGAAAATTCAATACGTGTGTTTCCACACTCTTCTAAAATAGTAACACTCCAGGTGTCATTTACAATGGTTGTGTTACCGTCTGTCTTTCCATTTACTTCTATATTATTCGTATTTGTATTTGTATTTGTATTTGTCATAATCTTTTCCTTCTAGATTTGTTATTAATAAAGCCTCAATATAATAAGCATACCACAAAAATAATGAAAAAGAAGTGCTTAATAAAAATAAAAAAATATCAAGGTGAACCCTGTAAATAAGGGATTATATATCATACACAAAATCATAACATAAAACACTAATAGGACGAAATATCTTGGATAATATAAAAAGAAGCACTTCAAAAGAGTTCGGACAGTATATAAAAGACATAAGGTTGGCAAAAAACATGACAATTAGAGAAGTAGAAAAGTTATCTGATAAAAAAATATCAAATTCTTATCTGAGTCAATTAGAGACGGGGAAAATACAAACCCCTTCCCCAACCATGCTAGAAATAATATCTGAGACATACGGATGCTCATATCAAGCATTGATGGAAAAAATTGGATATTTGAAGAAACAAAATATAGAGAAGCTAGGAAACTCTGAGTTTTTTATGAATGAAAAGCTAACACAAAAAGAAGAAGCTGAATTAATAAAATATCTTGGATTTCTGAGAAATAAAGACAAAAAAATTATAGCTCGCTAAATGCTTCTGCTAAAATCAACAATAAATCCCCATGACAAGAAAGTGGTTTACACCAGCAACCCAATACTTTTCCCCTTAATTCTGGAAGATCTTTCAAAAGTTGTGGTTGATCCATCAGATAATGAAAATATTTCTCAATCACTTCCTCTCGATTACCATCTCTACCGATAGAAAAAGGATTTGCCCATTTGCTCTTAGGCAGCTCATAATATCGATTAACACGACCAATATAGACATCATAAGGTTCTTCTAAACAATGTACTACTTTTGACATAATACTCTCGTTCCTTTGATATGATCTATAGAAGCTAAGGCCATTTCTAATAATGTTTTATGTTTCTCTGAAACAAAATTTTTGGAATCTATAAGCAATTCTTTACTCACTGTTTTAGCAATACTTGTCTTATTACCAAAATTAGGTGTCATATGTAAAATATCTTCATAAATTACATTACCAAATCGATTCTTAAATTTTCTCTCTTGTTTTAATAAAATATTAAAATAACCTGATCTTACAGCAAGTTGAGAAAAAATATCAGAATTGTAAAAAGGGACTCCTGATACACGAGACTCTTTCCCGATTATAAATAGTAACCTAGAATCTTTTTTACACACTCTGTATAATTCTTTTAAAACATCTTCTATATCAATACAGTATTGAATTACTGTAATAAATCTATTCTGTCTATTTGCTCGATTAGAACCTATCTCAGAATAAGCCAAACTTAAGACATCATAACCCAACAGTTCTACTTCTCTTCTAAGATATTGATGATAATTCAACACATTTATATAAGGGGGTGATGTTATTATAAAGTCAACCGAATTATTCTTCAATGGAATAATTCTGGCATCAGTATGATATACGTCTAATGACGATGTAACAAGAGGAAAAGATAGAATAGCTTCTGAAAAATAAGAAGAATCAAGACTTTTGTGAAAACTTTTACTCACGAAAAAAGCTTCCCAGATAATTTTAGACTCATAAGCGATCTTATCCCTTTTAGCCTCTTCAAACGCCTCTCGAATAAAAAATTCTCTATCAGTTTTAGAATATGACATTAATATAAATAATCTACTCATGAGATAAGCAGAAATGTTTACATCAATACCTATAACAGGTATAGACCATTTACTGGCCTCATATAGAACTGTACCACTTCCACAAAATGGGTCTAATAATGTCCCACCACAATAATAAGAATCAATGAGATTATTAACAAGTAAAGGGGGAAATTGACCTTTATAAGAAAAAAAGTTTTTTGAATTTTTAATAGATAAATCCAATAGACTCCTATCTATAGGAGTATCAAATGGAATAAGTTTCATAAAATTTTTATGCTTTCACTGAAATATTTTCAAAATAAGACTTAATAGCAAGTATATTTTCTGTATTGATATCTAAATCCTCTTTAGCCTCCATCTCTTTCTTCTCGCGGTTTTTATAAAACCATTCAAAAACACTATCTTCATATACCTCTATAGAAAAATGGTGTGGTGCATTATTCCAAACCAACATAAATGAGCCCGTTTCAGGAACAGGACCCGCCTGTAATGATGGTATATTCTCTATCCTACGAGAAGTAATTTTATTCACCTCTGTTATAAAGAGTAAGATGGCGTCCTTATGTTTTTGTGTTATCACATTGGCATTTAAAAGTTTGTCTAAATATCCTATAAAATTGATATCTTTACTATTTGAATTTGTCATATAAAACTCCAGATAACTTATAATAACTAAGTTTATAAAAAAACACTTCTATATTATTTATTATATGATATATTTATTATGTGGTGTATTTTTTACAGGAAATAAAAAATTTTTAGAAAATAGTTTGTCAAAAGGAATAAATTTATGACATGTATTTATAATAAACATCCAAATAAAAGTTATAACAAAACAAGAGAATCTGGTTATCTCACTGATTTTAGACTTCTCAATATTACCAGAAAAGATGACATTATTTATCTAGAATTTGTAGAGGGCTATGATAAAAAAATAGGGGAAAAACAATTAAAAGAAAAAACCTTAAAATTTGAGAAAGATGTGAAACTCGAAATAAAAAATATAGAGAACATAATAAGGCACAAACTCTTCTGTAAACCCTTTAAAATTGAAACAGTGAATCCTTCAAAAGGTTCAACAGCATTAAGTAAATTTATCGCATTTAATTTATATGAAAATGATTTAGACGAAGAGCTTATAAAAAGAGCTTCCAGATTTTTAACTTATTTTCAATTATATGACATAAAAATTGATTAGCTATTCCACAGAAAGTAACTTCTATAATGAATAACTTTACTATTGAAGATAGATATCAACAAGAATTTAGGATGAAAGTATTAAAAGAAGAGTTTTTTAACAAAATAAATGTTAAAAATCTGATATTTTTACCATCTATGTGGGCAATTACTGGATTAAAACGTCTTCCAAAAGACATTAATGTCAAAAATATCTATGTAGATGAGTATGATTTTGAAATGCCTGAAGACTTGCCTAAAAACATAAAGAAAAAGATTATTATTAAATAATTTATTCTTCATCAAAATAGAGAGCATACAAACCTTTGCTAAAAGAACAGATGAAGGCAAATAGAAACCCTGGAAAAAAGAATACTGCCCGACTTATTAAGCTGACTGTCTTGAAAAGTTTTTCTATGACCTCTGGGAATATGTAAGAAGTAGGAGGTTTCCCCCTCAAATAAATTGCTGAGTCAAATTTGACTTTAAACTGTCTTAATACATAAAACAAGTCCGCGCTCTTTTGGTTTTTATACCCATAAAAGGTCATGCTTTCCTCATCACCCTCCCCCTTTACGATAATATGACCGGCGCTTATCAATTTTCGGCCATCTTCGTAAGTAAATGCATATAACGTTTCCCCATTTGACAATTCACACCAAGCTGTATGCCAACCAGCATTTTCTAGCATTTTCGCAACGATTTCTAGCATCATGATTATGTTCCTTATTTTTCGGCAGTTTTTGATGACGTTTTTTCTGGAGCACCCTTGATGATATAATAAATAAAATAATATAGAAATTTTCCCAATATTTTTGCAAGCACGGCGGGTTTTGATAGAATACCCTTGATTATTCTTATGGGTTTAGAATAGATTATCAAAGGAGTTGCATTAGAAAAATTAACATCTTCTAAGACCATCCCCGATCTTTCTAATATATTCAACAATTCCCCTGTCTTTAAATCCATATTATAGCCCGTCATGTAATTCTTTGTCCCATCTTCCTTTATAATGATCATACCAGCATTTTTCCACTTAAATACGCCACATTTATAAAAATAGCAAACTTCTACTTCTTTAGAACCAGCTATATGTGACACAATCGTCTTCCAACCTTTTGTATTTAGAGCAACAACAGAAATTTTCATTTTTTCTCCAAATGTTTTTGTTTTATGTTTCTATTGTTAGAGTATAACAGATAAAGATTTAAAAAGAAGTGCTTATTTATATAGATTAAAACATCGGCTGGATCATGTATTCAAGGTAGATAATCTTAATGTGATTATTAATTAGAAGCTACTTCATATTCAGGTCGTGCTTCATAAACTATATTTTCAAACTTATCTAAGGCATTAACACACAGTAAACTACCATGACCTCTAAGATTTAAAACAATATTACTCACCTCACGATCTTTAACAATATGAGTCACATCTAAAAAGTTTTCAACACATCCGCATGGCAATATTCTCTCTGTAAATGGAGCACCTTTTATATAACAATGGGAGTGCATTATAAAGTTTATCTTTTGATAATGATTATATAACATGACATGAATTGGACTGTCTACAGAAGGTTTATCTTGCCCATAATGTCTAAGCCCAAAGAGATAAACATCATTATCTAAAAAAACAGGGACAAACCCATCCGCATCTATTTTTTCTTTATCTATGTTTCTCCTTGAGATAAACATTAAGTTGTCATCACTTCTCATAGACCAAAACCCAGATTGACACCTAAAAGAGGCATTTCCTACAAATCTATTCACCAAATTTTTTGATGGATTTATCAACAGCGTGAACTCCTCTGCACTTTCTCTTATTATCTTTAAAAATCCTTGTATCTCTGGAATTTTTCCAACCTTTATATCCCAACGCAAAGTACCGAGTTCTTTACCACAATCCCCCACACTTTTAGAAAATACTCTCTTAAACTTTGAGAGTTCAATTGCTCTCTCTATCGCTAAAACCCCACAAGTTTTAAAGTTCTCACCTGTATAAAACCTATTTCCAAGAGGATCGATCAAATTGACACTTAATCTATCACTAAAATAAGAAGTCGGTTCTTTTTTGATCTCGATACACAAATTGCTCTTTATATCCAGAATTCTGTGAATAATATCTGCTAATAAATATTTTCTATCCTCATTCACCTTAGAGGTGATTAGAATACATTTTGAGTTTTTTTCTTTTATGAGCTTCACCACTTTTTCTTGATCATTGTCCACCTTAACCATCCACAAAATAATATGATATTTTGTTATATCACGAATTATTTCGTTCAATTTATTGAAAAAACCACCATTATAATAACCTATTATATTATTTATGTTCTTCAGACTATCCACAGAAACAACAAAATGAAAATAATCAATTATTTTTTGACTCATTTCAGAAAAAATACGACTCGGTCTTCCCCCTGTATCGTCCCACATCCCACCGACCAACAATATATTAAGATTATTCATAAATCACCTCAAAAAGACGTTATTTTTTGATAAATCTATCTGCTGCTTTTTTAGCCCCGCCCATTGCTAATATCCAATTTTTTAAGACTGCCTTTGGCTCCCCTATCAAATTATCTTTAAATATTCTATCATGTTCTTCACATAAATTTGCCCACGGTTCATTATTGGAGTCAAGTTGTTCACATAAAGCTTCTTTCTCACAATTTTTCCAGGTACACAAGCTCATCTTAAAACTCCTTATATTTTTTCATCATCTCATCAAACCAATTAAATTTATCTGGATTAAAATCATAAAGAGTGTCACAATAAGAACTTTCTCCAAATTTTCCGTTGACAGCATCAATGTACATCGAAAATTTTCCCTCTTCCTCTGTTCTTAATAATCTTGAGACACCATATTTATCAAGATCATCATGATATTTTCTTGCTAAGATCGTATCAATACCTGTATTACTCTGAGATCGAGACACCAGTTTAACCCATGATTCATCAACCTTCTTCCATTCAAACCCTTTTCCCCTCCCCACATCTTTTACCCCCAAAATTGTTAGAGGATAAAGCCAATAGGTCTCATTTGGGTTCTTACAAGCTTTTATAATATCAGCTAAATCCACAAGTTCTAAGATAACCTGAAAAGTTACTTTGTTCTTTGGTAATTTAAGATCAGTAAAAATCTTATCAATATTCTCAATCTCATTACTATTAGAGACTGAAAAGGCGATCCCACCACATAATTCTAACACTCTCCTCTTTTTTTCATCATGAAGCCAAGAAGTTGATCTTACTGAAATATTTGGTATCATCCCCAAATTTCTACAATATCCTAATATCTCCATAATATCGGGATGTGACATAACATCACCACCACCGATAGCTACTTCAAAGACTTTATGATCACTAAGTCGATAAAATATACTATATAATTTTTGCTTATCAACATATTTACCCTCTATTGAAGAATTCTGATAGCAGTAAGGACAATTAGATTCACAATAATCTATGATCTTCAAATCAACCAGCTCAGGATATTTAGACTTTTTATATTCTTTCTTATTAGCATTGAAAGAAAATCTTACTTTTGTCCCATTGTCTTTATTGAAGACAACCCAGAAATCGCCATCTTTTCTACAGACAGATACTGGGGAATAGATTGATCCTCCTTCCAAATTTAACTTTACACCTATATCTTTTCCCAATGCTTTATAAGAAGTATGCTCATCAGCATCATTGTCATTTCCCCCAAAGATCACAATATTGTCCTGTAATATAAACTTCTTAAAATCTTTCAAAAAATCCATATCTATATATTCATATTCAAAATCTTTTGGTAAACAAAATACACTTTGATGATCTACAGACATCTCACTTTTATTAGGTTTTGGTTTTTCTCCCAAAAATAAGGAAGCTACCTGCTGTATTATTTTTTCAGGCACTTTCTGTCTACTTAAATTCTCACAAACCTGTGCTTGAAGATAATTTAGCTTACTCCCTTTCGACTTTAATACAAAATCACCCCAGCCAAAAGCAGTATCATCCTCTTGATTACCGCGTAATTCTTTTAAATCTTTATCTTCAAACCACATAATACTATGTGAAGAAGAACTATTTGTAGCAAAGCCTAACCGAATATTAAAGATATTAATATTGTTCATTTGTATCTCCTTGTTTTGTATATGGTTTTTTCCATATGTACATACATTTTCTAAGCGAATTTCTCCCAAACTTACCCATTTGTTGACTACTATTTCCCTTGTTGTCTGAAAGCACCTCTATCTTTTCAATGATAAATCCAAGTCTTTCTGCAATAGAAGAGAGCAAAATATCTACAGGTATTGTTACCCCCGAATATCGAACATTATCATTCAACATAAAAAATCGTGAACCAGATTGAAGCACACGAAAACATTCAAAGATAACACAGGCCATTTCATCAAAATAACCCTTGACCATCCTGGGAATATTTCCATTATTTAGATCACCCTGCATTTTTTTAGCTTCCAAAAAACCTAAAATAGCCTGTAATAAATTCTGTTGTTTTACTATATTTAAAGGTATTTTATAATCAGAATTTATATCCAATAAATCCTTCTCTCTATTTTCAATAGTAGAACACAACATTTCTTGACGTATATCCAAAATTTGTTGTTCATTTAACCCCAATATTGCCAATTCTAAAGCGTACGTTCGAGTATAATCATATCTATTACAATAAGGGGGAGAAGTTATAATAACTGAGTATGAATTAGATATAAGAGTTGGAAGTATTTTAAGACATGAACCGCCACAAAGACAAATATTAGCAGTTAATCTCTCAGGCTCAAAAAACCCATTTCTATATATCCTAGATATATCTTCTATCATATTTTCAAGTTTATTACACATAGCCTGTGTAAAATCAGGAATATAACCCTTACTGAAAGTTTTTCCAAACTGTGGTCTACCAGATCTAAAATCCCAACGGAGCATAGCACCATCTTTCACGGTATAGCTTATTTGCTCCAAGACACACAAAAGAGCAAATTTTAATACACCCCTTACATTTTTATTCTCTAAAGAAATTCTCCCTAAATATTTTTCCATCTCCTTCAAAATTTCTTTAGGATATGCGCCTTTTGTCAAAGAAATTTCAGGGACTTCATTTTTTATAGATGAATGTTTCCAAGGGATGTTTCGTCTCCATGATTTAAGAGTTTTAATATCATCTTTTTTGAAATTATGTCTTATAATATCACGCAATTCTACCAAAGTTTGACCTATAGGTAATAGCTCAATTCCATCAGACATTAAACCATGAGAACTCGCTAAAAATAAGGTGTTTCCCATACCAGCAAAGGGGTCTAAGACTTTACCAGCCGTTATTTCATAATCATCAAATAAATGCTCTACAAAAGAAGCAGGAAAAGACTCCTTATATTTAAACCAACGATAAATAGGTCGATTCTTATTCCCTTGAAATGTTGTCTGAGCCCTACGTGACAACACATTATACTTTTCCATCTTAGGTATAAAATGCTCCAAAAGTTCCTGCTCATAATCAATTATTGTCTGCATTACTCACTCTTTTTTCTGTTTATTATTTAAAGACATGAAATGTTTGAGATATAATTTATTACATTTTACAGTTCTTTTAAAATTTTTTTGTGGTAATATATAATAAATAAAAAAATAATAATATAAACTTAAGGAGAATCCTATGGAAAAAATATTCAATACAATGAAAGTTAGACAACTCCAAGATAAATTTTGCACAATATCACGATCATGATGCAGAGTAAAAACGTTATAGCTCCAAGATAAATAAGGAGATTTTTATGAAAGTAGATGATTTTGGAACACACAAAGGATACATAAGACAACTTTATAATAAGTTGATGAATATAAAAGAAAAGAAGGATGATATTCAAATAAAGATATGGTCTGAGATATCAAATAATGTAGAAAATTCAAAATCTATAAATGAATTACACTCTATTAAAAATTTGATATTAGAAGACAAGGTGAATATCCTTAAGATTGAAAAAGCAGAAAGAAAACTTAAGAAAAAATTGAAAATATGGGGGGAGAGAATAGATCAAGACAAAAAATTACTGCACCTCTAAATTTTAACAATGTTAGAAAATATTATACAGAATTATTGATCACAAATAGAGAAATAGAACGCTTTGAATCAAAAATAGGGTCAAATACTAGAGAATATTTAAACAGCGCAAGAATAAAAAAAGACTTTGAAAATATAAAAAATTTGATACCCAACGATGAATTGAACTTAAAACTTATTGCATGGGTGATGAGACAAAGAAACATTAAAGCTAAACAAGCCAAATTAAAGGTTAAGACTGCTCCTTCTCTTCCAATCTGCTCTAGCCTTTGACATATAATTCAATCTTATAGCATATTTTGTAATTGTCTCCTTATCACCCGAGATGTATAAATCACCTAAACTCCGTTTTCTGATATGATCTGGTATCCAAACACATCTAAAATCTTTGAAATTATCTAACACCTTCCATTTTTTGATCATTCGACCGCCCAAAGATCGACCCAAAAACACAAACTTTTTATCTCCTTCGCCACCTGTTCCTCCAATTAACCAAACTTTAGAACCTTCTTTTAATACTTTATCTTCTGAAACATTACAGACAATTCCATATTCACCCTTGTTATTATATAAATTCAATTCAACTTCTCTCATGACCTTCTCCTTTTTTAATCATCCTCTTGTGTTTCAAAAAATTCAGAGCCAAATAATGGCTTTTGGAATGCTGCTAATCTTATTCTTGCCGTCTTAACACTCTTTTCTTCCTGATCAATACCTATAAATTTACGGCCACACACTTTTGCAGAAATACAGGTCGTCCCAGATCCACAATAAGGATCGAGAATAATATCATTTTCCCGGCTAAACATAGTAATCAAATAAGAAAAAAGACTCAAAGATTTTACTGTGTGATGCTCATTCCTATCAAGTTCTTCCGAATATTCCATCCCCTTATCACGTTCTTTTCTAGATGCCTTATTAGCTACCAAGAAAGGAAGTAACGTTTTAACTTTTTCAGGGAGAGATGTATTAAACACCTCCCACCATCTATCAAGATCAAAATATCTAGAGAAAGATCCTTCATCGGCATACAAAGGCCCTCGTTTAGAATACTCTCCTTGTCCAGGTCTATATATACTCTGCTTTTTCACCTTACTTGGATTACCATAACACCCTCTGTGATTTATACCATCATTAAGAACATCATCAGAAACAAGAACATTAGCTGGATACCTTCCTTTTTCAGGAAAATAAGCCAAACGAGGCTTATTATCCGAACCATATACATTATTATCCCGCGTTCCTGTATCTTCTTTCAAAAGATGTCTACTCTTCTTCTCTGTAATAGACAGATCTTGTTCATTACGCGGTGGTATCCGACATCTGTCCATCCAAGTGACACCCTTACCATTAGACATGGCTTGTTCACAATGAGATTTTTCAGACAAAGGTTTCATTACTATTAATATAGCTTCAACAGCCGGTTTAGGATTGAACCCAGCATATGCACCTTTTAATCCTTTTTCATCCTCGGGGTCTTTTATCATCCGTTGAATGTTAAATATCTTAGGCATCCCACGGGCATATGCCCAATATAAAGAAGTAAATTCTGTAAAAAATCCAGCGTCTTCTAATCGAAGTATCATCCTTGCTAATAGATTCTGTTTTGTGGTAAAGGTAGAGACCAGAAATGCACCTGGTTTTAATATTCTTAACATCTCTTTTAAAGCTTCTATTGATGGAAAGTCTTTATCCCAACTTGCTCCCATAAAATTGAGAGCATAAGGAAAGTCTGTGACAATAGCATCGATTGAATTATCTTCAACTTCTGTTAATCTACTTTCACACTTCCCTAATAAAACAGTATCTATAAGCTGTTTAATCATCGGTTGACCCCGTATTACTCCCACCCGCTACAACTTTTGGGGTTGCATTCTTTTTATTTTGTGGGTTCTTCCTAGAACCTTCATCTGTTATCTTCCCCTTACCATAATCTGTAGAATACCAACCATTACCCTTTAATGCAAAGGTAGTTACTGATAATAGCCTTTTGACTTTTCCACAGCATGATGCTTTTTTACAGAGTGTTAAAGATGCATCTTTTATACTCTGAACTTCTTCAAATTGATAACCACATTTTTCACATTGATACTCATAGATCGGCATTAAACATCTCCTGTAAACAATATTTATAATTTTTTGTAACATAAAACCACGAGTTTTATGCTCGTGGCTAAATGCTACCACACAAAAACCTGTGTTAGGTACATACACATTGACTTTACGTCCCTCTGTATGTTGAGGTGGATCCACATTGGGATTGTTACAATTCAGTTTAATATCTAGAGCACTGAGTTTTTCAACTCTGTTTAACTCTAAATTTACAGAGCTACAAGCTTGTGGGGTACTCGTAGGTGTGTTCTTTAACTCTAATTGTAACTTCTGCATAAACCTTAAATAATTTAGATCGTAAAAGGTTTAAGCTACCTAATCAACCAATTACTCTCAAGCTTTACAGCTCAAGCCCTATCACCTATGGGTAGGGTGATTGATCATTCTACTTCAAGAATTCCTTCCAATGCGGCGACTTCTTTAATAAATTTCCCTAGATTATTCATCAAAATATTATAATAATCAACACTTTCTAAATCTATAATACTTGAATCAATGTCGGTATTTAAAAGCATTGGATAATTGAGATAAGAAACACGAAAACCAAAAGTCCAATATTCTAAAGCTATGCTATGAACTTCTTCTGTTTCAATAGAAAGTAGATTATCATTAATTTTAATGATGGCCTCGATTAACCTATTTGGAATCTTCACATTTTTCTCCTTCCTATAAGCTTTTAATAAATTTCTTAGTTAATGTTTTTTCTATTTTTATTGGAACAGCATGTTTTAAAAAATCATGCAACTTTATGTCATCATCAGACACCTTAACATCTTCACCATTTAATATCCTAAGTATTCGATCTTTACCAGTTTCTGTCTGTGCTGAAATAAGGTAAAGACCATTAGCATCCTCCGAAATAAAATAATGAAGTTTACCTAACCCAAAAGTTATCAAATTCCCAGGCTCTAGCCCTAAATACCCCTTTGAATCCTCTGTATTTTCTTTCTTTACCTTAGAAAATACAAAATCTGAAGGTTTAGATTTCGGTAAATCCTTAACAATTAATGGTGGTAAGATAGAAACATCCTGATTTTTTTCAGACTTGTCTCTAATTTGCTCTACAACCAATTTTTTTTGTGGATTTGATACATTATGAGGTACAACACCTGATTTCTTAGCAGATACATTAATATCGCTATCTCTTAACGTTTTTTTGATGCTTTCTTTAGAAAGTATTGTAACCTCATCTTCAATACCTCTAAAAGACAATTGAGACTTCCCCTCTTTTTTAAGCTTAAAATTTTGTGCTGCCACATGCATTATTGCAAATTCTAATGGATTTATTATCTTGGGATCGTCAAATTCTAAAATGATCTCTTTCTGACGCTCTGTATCAAATATTTTTATGTTAAACCTCATCTTATACCTCGTCAACCCGTTTTCGGGCTTCTTCTAAAGAAATATTTTTAATCTCAGAAAAGTTTTTAAGGTTGCCTATTCCCAATAATTTCTTTACCAATTCAGGACTTTCTCGCATTAATTTAAGCTCATCTTCATTTATCTCATTTTTTGTATAAATAAAAAAATCTCCAATTTTGTATTCATGAAGCTTTTCTTTTTCTTTACCTTCCTTGATCAATAAAGTTCCTTTTCCTTCCCCAATATCTTTCTCTCTAATAATATCCCCATCATAAACTCCATCATTGAGCTTATTTTTTAACTTTTTAGATAATGTCATGGCATGGTTATAAATTTCACCCTTATCGTCTTTACATATTTTTTTCAATAAACTTTTTCTGTCCATATTATTTTCTCCTTTAATATAATTGAATACTTTATTTACAGAACCTCCAAAAAATAGATATAACTAAAACAAAAATAAAGCCAAAGATTAGATTAATAAGAATAGTAAAATTAAACAACAATATACAGGATATTTAAAATATGAATATTTTTGCTAAAAACATAAAGAAAAACCCCGGGACGCTGGTTGTTGTTGATATTCAACCTGGTTATATAAAAAGTATTAGGGGAAAATTTGATATTCAAGAATTTCTGAATTATTTGCTATCTTTCAAAGACATAATTTATCTTTATGTAGGTGACAGCGTTGGAATAGATACCGAGTATAGCCTTAAACAATGGTTAGACGAAGAAGCTGATTATGATGAAAAATTCATGGATTATATAGATCAACATGCTGAATTTTATGATAAAGGCTATGCTTTCTTCAGGGATATGATGGACAATGGTGTTGATGAAGAGGAGATGATAATAACTGGAAAATACATGTACAAACATGATATTGTGGATGCCAGAGACCTCACAGAAAATGATTGGAATAAAATGTCTAATGTAGATAATTTAAAAGAAAACATACAAAGAAAAAACTTCTTCTCTGTACCTGTTGGAGAATATTTTGTGAATGCTTTGGTCGGAGCTGGAAGTCCAATTACAATGATTGGCGGGGGAAGATATGAGTGTCTTAAAGAAGTTGAAATTTTGATGAATATCATCAATAAAAAATATAAGATAAATGAGAACTTTGTTTATTGACCCCAAGAAAATTTCACAACATCTTATCAAAGTTAATTTATATCACAGTCCTCAACCGTATAATAAGGATAGACCTTGCCATCCCAACATAAAGAAGGCACATCAACCTTTGTAGCAAGATATTCATTTATTTTTGAATCTACAGCTTTTTCTTTGTCATCTGAAAATATTCTTTCTTTTACAATAATAGCTCCTTCAATCGTATTTTCAGAAGGATCAAAGTCATATTTTATCAACTTTTTTGCTTTCACGATTTTCTCCATTTAAACATCTTATTTTTCAAAGTCTTTGATGTTAATCTCTGTATGATCATTATCGGCATTTATAATCCCAATAGGTATATTCTTCAATGTCCATTTATCTCCTGCTTTGACTTCTTCTTTAGGTTCTTTATATTCTCTGAGAAGAGTCACTGTCGAAGAAATATTCATATCCTCATATCTGATAAGGGCACTCCCCCTATATATTCCTAAGAGAACATCTTCTATCTTATAATGATCATCCCCCGGGTATATCACCCAATCCCTGTTCTCTTTATAGGCTGAATATCCCTTATTTCGCACATATTCTATAATGGCTTCTCTTATCTCACTTTCATTAAGATTGATGATAGTTTTAACTTTCACTCTTACCTCCTTTTGGGGGAACTTTATAGAGGGTGATAAATATTACATTTTTTAAAGAGATGTGACCAAAATCACTTGTTATGATTCTTGTCAATTCATCTTTTGTTCCTATTAAGGAAGATCCACATCGAGCTATTTCTGCTTCTAAATTGCTATCCTGTAATCGTGCTATATGTCCAAACGTTGAGATCAAATATAGATCACCATCCTCCTCTTTATATAAAGCGATGCAAAATGGAAGATAACCCCCCTCTTCTATCACGATCTTTGCCCTATCAATTACTTCCTGCCCTTCATCTCTTTTTTCACCCTTATAAAGCATATAATTATCAGGAACTTCTTGACTTTCTGTCGTTACTGCCCCAAAAGAAGCATGACCCACTCTATGTCTTTCAGATTCACCTCTACTCGTAAAAGGTCCCATATCAATCTCTTCTCTATCTGTCCGTAAATATTTATAAATCCACATGTTTTTCTCCTTGACCGCTTGTATATTCAATAAATTCTTTTTCACATTTTTCAGAACAGACATCCTTATTATTGAAACAATATCCCCCACAATTCATACATTTTCCTGTCGGTTCAGATAGAGATTCGTCCCACTCCTTATATAAATTGGGGTCAACATTTAAAACTTCAAACTGTGATAATGTGGGATCAACAATCTTTCCAGAGACTGTCTTTAACCACCAATGGGGTGTATCTGTCTCTATATCAACATTTAAAATATTTTTTTTGGAGTGATAAAAACCTCTAACTCTAATCAATTCGGGAAAAGCCTCTTTCATCTTCAAAGATATTTCTAAACATTTTCCTTTAGAACCAAGAACATCAACATTCTTCATGATCCACACAAAATATTTTCTTTCACTTGTCTGTCCATCTTGGATAAACCACATTGTATCAACTCCAGATATTATTTTAATTTCTCAGAAATCTCATCGAAGTATTTCAGAGTCTTTTCAAATAAAACGGTATCTATATCATCGCTTTTATCGAAAACCATCTCGATGTCTGTCTCAAGTTCTTTGTAAAGTCTATAGGCAGATACACCCTTTAATATTCTGAGTTTTATAGAGTTCTTCTCTCTAAAATAATATCGACTTGAACCCTCAACTTCTCCCATAAGATAAAATCCTTGAGAAGTTAAAAAATTGTCTATAGACTCTCTATCTCTAACATATTTGTGAGGAAAATGTTCGAACTCTAATTTATCTTGCATAAAAACCTCCTTAATGTCTATTCACTTCTTTCTCTATAAATATCTTTCAAAGCTTTGATCTCTGTCTCTAATTTTTTGATCTTATCAAGAAGTTTTTTTACCCGATTGGGCTCAGCTTTTAATTTTTCAGGCCAACCCAAAACTTCTTTTATCTTATTCCCAAAATCGGACGCTTCAGCACAATCATTAATACTCTTCCCAAAGGTTGCTACATTTTGATGCTTTCCATTACTATCTTGAGCAAAGACAACCACATGTGACAATCTATACTTTTCTGCAAACTCTTTTAAAGCTTTTATAGGTATTCTCATAACAATATCCTTTTGAATATTTTTAGATATATTATAAATATAAGATCGTTATTTTAAGAATATTTTACAGGAATGACTTTTTTGAGAGGATAGCTATAAAAGGTTTTTAATAAGAAGATTCTATTAATTAAACATTTACACCATAACCCCTAGCAATGTCTCCAACTGAACTTTTTGAGCCTTGGCCAACTGCCTTGAATTTCCATTCGGCGTCTTTTCTATAAATTTCACCTAAGATCATAGCAGTTTCAACAGAAGCATCTTCAGAAAGGTCATATTTTGCAATCTCTTCATTGTTTTCAGCATTTACAACTCTCATTGTAGCCTTTTCCACTTGCCCAAAATTTTGTTTTCTGGCCTCGGCTTGGTAAATACATACAACAACTACTAATTTGACAATGTCATCGGGAACTTTGGTCAAATCAATTTTGATCACCTCGTCATCCCCATCACCAACACCAGTCAAATTGTCTCCAGTATGTTCGATCGAACCATCTTCTGATTTCAGATTTTTGAAATAAATAAAACCCTTATCAGATTTTACCTTTCCTTCAGATGTGAGCATAAATAAACTTGCATCTAAATCAAAGGCAGCACCCTCTGTTTTACGAACGTCCCATCCAAGACCTGCAAAAATATTTTTGAGACCAGGAACTGTCTTGCTTAATGATACATTTGAACCTTTTTCTAGATCAATAGACATAGATTTTCTCCTAAATTTGTGTTAATAAACTCTAAATAAATTATAAAAACTGAAATATTATTTACTGCTAAACCAATTTTTGGTGTTAATCTTACTGAATATCCTCAAATTCTGCGGGGCTGACCTCTACAAAATTGCAGACATCTTTAACCACGGCCTTCTCAGATTTATCAAAGTCTCCATCTGATTTACCTATTATACAACCCAATTGAATAAGAACCTTTAACTGTTGTTTATCTTTGATTTTCCCGATAACTTGAAGCAATTCAAGTCTTCATGTATCAAAATCGCTCTCAAGTTTACTGCAATATTTGGTGAAAGTCTCCTTGAGCTTTTTAGGGTCAAAACATTTCAACATACTATTGCTAGATATGACTCTCCCCATTTTTTCAATTTCTTCAACAGTAATCTTTCTGTCTGCATAGGCTACAAGTGCCATAATAGACATAGCACCATTTGAAAATTTTTCATTATTGAACTTCTTTACTTCATTTTCAATATAAGCCTTTGCATCGACAACCTTCTCTTTTAAATCGTTTAACCAAGACATAAATTTTCTCCTATTTACTGGTTTGTAAAATTAAACTATTATTATTTTTAACCTATAAAATTCTCTACAATGTTTTACCAAAATATTTATACAGATAATAAAATGAAAAACCATGACCTCCAGCCATAAAAACACAAATAAATATAAAAACACTATAATAAAAAGCATATAAATATCCATCAATACGACATTAAAAAATATTTATTATTTTTAAAAAATAATTCGCAATTTTTCTCTATAAACCCATCTGCAAAACGAGTTTAAGAGATTAGTGTCATTTATCTTTTATGATTATCTTAAATTTTTGTGAGAAAAATATTAAAAGGAAGGATATTTTATATGTTTTTTGAGAGGATCAATCAATTTTGTTATAAAATTCCTCAAAACCCCGACCGCCTGCGGCGGGGATAAATTAAAATAATTAATGTTTGACATATAATACCTTTTCATCTATAATAAATTTGTGGTTAGCCTTCCACATTAATAAAAATGGGTTCTTTAAATATTAAAGAACAAAAGTAACCAGAATGCTGAAAAGCTAACTGGATAAGGGGTATTGTGGCACACCCCTTAAGAATAAGGGTATTTTAAATACCAAACTTCTTAAGAAGTTTTAGGGCTTGCCCTAAAGTATGTCACTATCAGAAGTGTTTCGTTGTACGATTGAATCTATCAACTTCTCGTTGCTGGTGAATGGTAAAGTTAATTCCCATATTTTTCTATCATCCTCAGAAGTAACTTTCCCCCCTTTATAAAGACTATCAAAAATATAATTATGCAATGTCTCAACTGAATCATAGATTAATCCATCTGGGGGATGTATTTGTAATTTTAGGGGAGATTCACCGATAAAACAAGGTAACAATTTTTTTAAGAGACGATAACGTGTAGCTGGGGAGAATATGTCCAATTCTAAAATAATTAAATCTTTTTCCCTCTTACCGAATACCCTCTTATTATAAAAAAAGTTTCCACCAGATTCATATTGCATTTTAAGACCATTGATCCAAAAGTTACAACTAATATCGTTTTTTATAGAAGATACAATGTTCCGAAAATCTAAAAGGTCATCGGCTTCTATAATAGACATTTTATCAATTTCTGGAGGGGGATCATCTTTGACCTCATCATAAGAAAATGAATCAATATTATTCATCTTACCGTATCGAGAAACAATCAAGGGCATATAATCTGAAGGAGTATCCCTTAAGATAAAACAAAATCTATTTCCCTTAGAATCTTTAGCTTCCAAATAATGTGATAACATAAAACATCCTCCATATTAAATATTTTTGAATCTTAAAACACCATCTTGTACTGTCTTCTCCCAATCTTGCCATTTACCAAGACCATCACAACAGTCTTCTACCATATCAACACAAATAGCATCTAACTTTTCAATATCCGGTGTTTTCGGTAAAGCAGTAGTTTTATAAAGCTCATTCATTTCTAAATCTTCTTTTTCTGCCCATTCTATAAGCTTTTCATAGGGCCAAGCACCATTTTTTATAGCAAGAATTTCTTCAGCATCAATACCACGTCGATTGACGATAACACCCTTACCTGTAAGAATTTCACGACACATTTTTAATAACCTGCACAAGTGTATAGCATGTTTGGTGTCATACCCGAACTTAAGCTCCAATTCATGTCTATAAGGATTTCGTGTTTCTATCCAATTCTGATACTGCTCCCAATCTCGATTAGCATTGATAAAAGCTTGCTCCATCTTCAACGCTTGAATAAAATTGTCTGAAGCACCTGTAATTTTCTGAGCTTCTAAAAGACAATCATCTGGAACACCCTTTCGTTGAATCAATCCTAAATACGGTAATTCCATAAGTCTTTCGTGTAGCCAATCCTCCACATCTTCATGCTCAAAATGATCTTTCAACAAATTGGATAATACCCAATAGAAAGCCCCTATATCATCTTTTTTGATCAAGCTCCTATCTATAGGCATACCAAAATCACAACGTTCGGGCTTTTTCTTAGGTGGTTGTAACAACCAATTTCTGTGTGTTTTGATACGATTTAACTGAGAAATGGCGAATCCTGAAAAAGAATGCTTTAACCGTTTACTCAGAAATAAGTCTCTAATCTCTCTAAGCTTCATCCCCCAATAAGTGTTAAAAACAATGCAAGATTCATCGGCATAAAGAAGTTCTAATAGATTGGGATTTCCCTTACCCCCCAAAAGATTAAAGAGCTTGGTGATATTATAAATATCGAGATCACAGCAATAACCCTTTCTTTCCTTCCGTTCAATTTGCTCAAACGTTCGAGAAAATCCGGTATAATACCTTCGTTGAGCAATAGCAATACCCTTCATATCTATATCTGATTCAGGACCATTTAACCCATAAAGGTGTGACCCAGCCAACGTCAAATAAATAAGATTAATATCTGTCTTTTCCATAATTATTTGTCCTCATTAAATAACTGTTAAAACATCTTTAGAAACGGCTTTGAACCAATTTTCATAATGAGCTATGGTTAATATTATGAACTTATCAAAAAGCCCCATAAGCTCAAGACCAACGTCCCTTATAGCATGATCATCCCTTCCTAAATAATAACTGGTATAGATAGACTCTAAACACTTTGATGCGTTTTCATCTAAAAAAGCATTAAAATCCTTAGAAAATGACCTTTTCACAACATCTGTGAACAAGGACATATTATTAATAAGGGGATTTCTACTAGATCTTGCAATGGTTTTAAACATCTCATATATTGTTGCATGAGAACCCATTCTAAAACCATTAACTTCCCATCGACTACTGGCTTGCTTATGATTAAAAAAATAACTGATACCCCTAGATAAACTATACAGAGGAATATCATATTGAATTGCTGATTTTTCTTCCATGTTTTTTCCATTAAATATTTGTTTTTGGATTTAAAGTAATATTTCAGATAAATAATTAAAATTCAGAATTGAACTCAAGATTAGAATGGTTACATCCACAATTTTTTGTAATACAATTAAACTTCTCGTTCAATGTTTCTCTATCAACCTTAGACTCTTCTCCCAATTTTTTTAAACAAGGCAAATCTTCTAATGGAACAATAGCATAGCCATCTAAATTTAGTGTAGCACTCCCATCAGCGTGTTGTTCTAAAAGAATTTCATCATTTCTCGTTTTAATATAACAATTTTTGATAATAGATTTTTCTCTAATTGCACCTTCACTCATAAATTTTCTCCTAACTTGTTGTTATAAATCAATAATTATTCTGGATAAACATATCATATGCTCTATCAACATTCTCCCTAAATGGTGTTCCATCAGAATTTAAACCAGCATATAATACCTTATGTAATTTTAAGTTTTGATCATCCTTTTTTGTTAAATCATCACAATAAAGTTTCTGCTCTACAATTTTTTATTTTCCTTCATTTGTCACAAGACACCTCCAGATTCTTATCAAGTTCTTTGTTTTTTTTCTCTAATTTTTCAACATAAAAATTCAAGACATCTATAACAGTTCTATTATTCAAACAAGATTTACATAAAGTAGGAGCATCCGGTTTAGAGTCACAAGAAGCACATTCTACAAATTCACCACGAGGCATCCCTTTTAAGACTTTTTTTTCATATTTACCGTCTTTATTAGGGACATAACTTCTAGCTTCATATAAATCCTCTGAATCAGGATTTGATTTAGATACAAAAGAAGGCTCCCCCTTAGAGACAGAAAAATGTGTTATACATAATCCAAAATCAGACAACATTCTTTTAAAGACATTATATGAACCACCGAACTCTTCATTAAAAGCATCTCTAAATGAATCAAAAGAATATGTATTCTTCACAACCTTTTCTTTTGTGGGAATACACATAAAATCCCCCAAATCTTTAAGAAATTTTCGATACAGATCACTCTGCGTATACATTATCAAACCCAATGAATCTAGAGGTTCACCATCTGAATCCTTGAAATAAGTTTTTAGAGTGTCATTAGACATACCTCTTATCTCATTTGGGGTAAAAACAGGGTCTAGAAGATAATGAATTACTGGGAGCAAAGAATATAATATTTTAGACTCCTCTAAATTTAGATGGTAATCTCCTAAAGAAGATAACGGTAAAATTGATGGATCTAAATATTTTGTAGCCAATTCAGCTTTTACAAACAGCTTTCTTCCATTTTTCGAGGTAGCATCTATCACATTAGGAAGACCTAAAATCATATTTTTTGTCTGACGGTCTAGAACAAACTGGCTCATAAAAAACTCCTAGAATAAGATTTATAAAAATTCTCTAAAATCTTATTTCACAGAAGAAAAAACTTCATTAAGTATATCTAAAATTTTTAAACACTTTACTTTAAAACTGACCCTAAATTTAGATTAAAATAAGAGAAAAGAGGGTGTTTACCTTCAGACTGTCTCTTTTTCTGAACTTTCTCGGGTGGATCATACTTTATTTTTTGAATATCTTTATTATTCAAAAGTTCGCATAGCTTCAAGAATAAAATGACAACTGTCTCCATATAAAAATTGATAGCTGCTCGTTTTTCAGCACTTAAATTATTTGTCATTGCCCTTACTTCTTTAATCTGAGACATAGTTTCATGAATATAAACACCTGAGAAATCAGGAGTTACATTCTTCTTATAAAACTGAATAGGAATGGGGTTTGGAACATTCAAAGAAATAGGATTGTCCTTGTCTGTATAAGGAAAAATTATAATTTTCCAGGTTTCAACACTTGGTGTATATTTTTCAGGAAGAAAATCAATCAACATATCACATACATTTTGAGGTATTTTATATATCTTTGACATTCTCGTTTTATAATCCCACATTACCTCCGTTGAATGCTTCCAAAACAACATACATTCATAACCATACTCAATAATAATTTTATCATAGGGAGGTGAATTAACATCTGTTACGGGAACAATATTAACATCGTTAAACCCACCTTTTTGTGAATATGATGATTTAAAATATTTTAAGAGAGTTTCTACATCGCTAAAATCAAATGTGTGCAGATTGTCGTCTTTTTCAACCCCCATACGAGTCAAAAAAGATTCATTTCTTTTCTGTAAATCACCCTCAGAAATTTTCTCATATTCCTTTATAAATGGTTCAGGAAATTTAAAGATAACAGCATCTTTAAAAATTTGTAGAATATTCTCAGAACACATTTTTTCACACCCTGAAAATATCACCTTATTATATTTTTCAAACCAATCATCTAAATACACGGATTTTTTCCTTTTTTAATTATGGGACAATTCTCGTTATTCTTCTTGTAAAATCACAATAACATTCTTTTACAGTTTTTAAATTTCCAACGGCTTGAGCGGTCTGGCCATCGACTAATACAGGATATTTAAGCTTATCATAATGAGATGATAATATATAAAGTGCTAAATCTGAGATGCAAGGATAATCCTTATAATTAGAAAGTCTTATAATATTAGACCATGAATTATCGCTAAATGGTGTGCCAATCGCTATGGCAATATAATCATAGGTATTCTTATCTTGAATATAGAATCCTTTAACCTCCCCAGAAAAAAATTTTTGGACTTCTTTAGGGTGTGCTATAATGTATTCATAACAAGAAGACCAATGAAAATCATTAGACTTCCAGCCATCAGATATTTTGCTATCTTCCCACTGCTGAAATAATTTTAGACCTTTTTCTATATCTCCCGGATAATCAACAATAGAAAATCTAGGTAATAACATAACATTTCCTGGTTCAGAGCCAGCTTCTATATAACGATTTCTTAGCCTTGAAAATCGTTTTTTAAGTCCGTCTCGATGTTTATCATTCAAATGAGTCATTTTATGTAAAGTCTCTGTGAAAATATAATATTCAATCACATCATATTGTTCATCATAATCTAAATAAAGCCCTTGACAAAATTCTTCTGTAACATTACAAATAGGCCCATATTTTTGAGATATCTCAATAAGCATATCTTTTAGATATTTAGTGCTATCAGTTATTGGGAGTATATAAAGAGCGCCCATATAATCATCAATATCATGTAAATTCGTCATTTGGGCCAAAACACAACTTCCTAGATAGTACAATCTCAAAAACCCCAACTTAGCACCGATATACATCCATATTGGATTGTTATCATGGATATCTAAAGAAAATTTAGACAATGATTGAGAAATATGTTTTTCAAAATCAGTGTATATTGTTAGAAATTCTTCAGAATCTAGCTGTGTATATGGAAGTATCCCTCTATCATAAATAGAGGGATCTTCAAGATTTTTCCATTTTGGCATAACATTTTTCCTTATAAAATTCTCTGTTTCATCATGACCCTAAAAGCAGTTACAACACCGATGTCTAAATATTGATATTCATCGGCCCGAAGATGTCTAATATAAAAAGGATCTATCTCTACAAACCTTGTCTTATCTTTTAAAGATACCAAGTTATATCTGTGTCTATACTCTGCCCCAATAAGAATACTTTCAATCATACAAGCTGCATTTTCATACCGGTCATACATAGTGACCTCACCTATTGCCCACTCTGTTGTATGTATTGCGCTTTTGTGAAAATCGTAATTCTTATCGTTATAAAATTTTTTAAAACCCCGACCGCTAGCGGCGGGGATAACATAAAATAATTAAAATAAATAATGTTTGACATACAATATCTTTTCAGCTATAATATATTTGTGGTTAGCCTTCCACATTAATAAAAATGGGTTCTTTAAATATTAAAGAACAAAAAGTAACCAGAATGCTTCGGCTAACTGGATAAAGGGTGTTGTGGTTCACCCTTTAAGAATAATGGTGTTTTAAACACCAAACTTCTTAAGAAGCTTTAGGGCTTGCCCTAAAGTATGTCACTTACCTGATTTCCCCATATAAATTCACTTACTTTCTGATCTTTGTGTATACTCTCAAGATAATCCATATCTTATGCCCTTCTTAAAACACAAAATTATTTTAATAATGACCATGATTATTCATTTAATTATTAATTATTCCTCAAACGGGTCTTTAACAACTTTCAGAAGCACAGACTTTACCATCGTACCGCTTTCTTGAAAAGTTCCCTCATGGATTTCGGTTACTTCAAATTCTTCATAAGTTTTTGATGACAAAATCGCTTTAAGATCAGAAACCTTTTTGTTTGTCCTAAAGATAAAACCAGCTGCCATTATGGTGATAAGCACCCCACCTGGTTTCAAGAATTTCAGCATATGATTAACATGATCTACATCAGCTTGACCAGCGAACGGAGGGTTAGCAATAATAATATCAAACAAATCGTCTTTATCAACAGATTGCATCTCTAAAAAATTCATTGCTACAGAAGCAACGGGTTCATCAGCATATAAAGAATTCAATATATCTACATTTTTCTCGTCTATGTCTACTACGACCACAACCATATTAGGATATTGATCTTTATAATCTAAAATAGTATCTACCAAAGCACCTTGACCAGCAGATGGCTCCAAGATTTTCAAACCATTTGTTTCAATATCTCCCTTATAACCAGGAACACTCTGCTCCCGGGCATTAATAACCTCAAAGGCTATTTTAGCCATTTCCTTAGCTATATTTTTTGGAGTAAAAAATTGTTGATAATGAATCTTCTTATCTAAAACTGCCCCTGAGATTATTACATTATCCAAAATTTCTTGGACGTTATCCCAAATATTGAACTCATGACCCTTCAGCTTTCTATTCCAGGTACCGCCCATAGCTTTTAAAATCTTATCCAATTGTAAATAAATACTTCTATCAAGATTAGCAAATTCTGAGGGGATATAAAGAACATTGCTATTAACGATGCACCTATCTAGAATAGGTTTAATTATTTCACTTACTTGTATAAATCCTTTTTTCATCTTTTTCTCCAAATGTTTTTGTTTTATTTACAGATACAGTTTACAATACATTATTAATAAAAAGAAGTGTATTTTTTTATAATAAAAAACAATAGGTTAGGACATAACATGTTTAACAGCTAATTAGTATGTATCCTAAATCATGTATTCCTGTAAAACAAGGTTTAACACAAACAAAGATAAATTGTAAAAAGGAGTTATAAAATATGTGTTGTTGTGAAAGATTAGAAAATTTAATAAGGTGGAACGAAGATTATAGCCCTAGACCAAATTCTAGCTCAACAAATCTTTATAAATTACAAATAAAATATCACAAAATTAATGAAGACATTCCGATAAAAATTTCAGAAGATGGATTACACCCCGATGTTCAATTATTAGGCACACCCTGTTTAACCTTTAATTTTTGCCCTTTTTGTGGAAATAAAATTGTTACCGAAAAAAATTATGTTCAAGACATTTAAAAACACTAATAAATATCTCGATAAAAATAGGAAAAACATATGATAGAACAAGCAATGAAAATATTAGATGCAAATAAAAGTACCCTAAAAAAGTTTGTTGTAAAAGATACTTTTAATAATGACAATGAACTTGAGGGGGTAATATGTATGCAATCTGATCATAGATATGGATCTCTGGTTATTTTCAAGGTGAATGGTAGAGAAACAATACCACAAATGATATTATGTACCCCAAAATTGCATTATCCATTTTCTTTCCAAAAAGAAACAGGTGAAAGAAAATTTACTTGGCCACCCACCGAAAAATATATGATATTTGAAAAGTTGGATGGGACAAACATTAATATCTATAGATATTTAGATGCTGATGGAAAAACATATGTTACCTATAAAACACGGCTCACACCAGTTGTATCTGTCACAAAATTTGGTGATTTTAGAAAAATGTGGGGTGAAATGTTAGAGAAATATCCAGAGTTAAAGTGCCCAGAAAAAGTAATTAATGGTGAATATAGCCTAGCTTTTGAAATGTATGGCTATCAAAATCTCATCTTGACCGTGTATAAAGAACCCTTAGAAGTTAAATTTCTCTTTGCTGTCGATCAAAAGACAGGATGTGTTTATCCCCCAGATAAAAACATTCTTGATACCAAGACAATAAATCAAGACTTCACAATGTTACCCGGAAGTATTGAAGAAAATTATAACGGTTTTAGAGAGATAGCTAATCAAAAAAACCTGAAAATACAAGACACAATCGTTGCTGAGGGATACGTGTTTTATACACAACATCTTGATGAAAACAAAATTGAATGGAAAATGTGGAAATGTAAACCACCACAAGTAGAAGACATACATTGGCAATCCGATTACATCGATGATTCTGCAATATTCACAACGGTCAAAAATGCTCTTGAAAATGTCGATCCGGAAGCATTAACACCCGACTTTGTTGAAGAATTATTGGCAGAAGAGTTCACAAAAGAAAAAATAGAAAAATCTAGAGCTCGGATAGCCACAGTAACCTACAATGTTATTACTCAAGCTATCAGAATGAGAAAAGTAAAAGAATTCATTGAGAAATGTCCTAAAGAAGTAATAGACTCCAGAGACAAAAGGACAATAATGAGATGGATTTCTCAATATTTTCAAAAACAAGAAATGACAAAAGTTTACCATATTATGCATGGTGCAGGTTTTGTGAATTAAAATTCAAAAAAAAATATGCACCAACCACGATGACCTATCAGGAAATGTCTCAATTCATAAGCACTACATCAAAGTATTCTAAATAGTTGATTTATCTATATAAAAATAGCACTTCTTTTTAATCCCCTCATTCGTTATAATACAATAATAAAAATAAAATCATTAAAAACACACCATGTAGGGATATAAAATGCATACATATAAAATTCCAACATATAAACTAGAAAATTTTGATAAAAATTTTAAAAAGCTTCAAAGAATTGCCAAAAAACTGGGGCAAGCAATACCCTCTTACAAAGAGAATGGAAGGGAATTTATAAAGATCGAGTTTCAAGCTCGATGGAATACACCCATTAAAAAGTTCAAGTATGAGGTGGCCATTATAGAAGTTGAATCTGAAGATATTCGTATTCCTGGAGGATGGGAACTTTTGGGAATTATTGATATAACAACAGGAATTATCAGAGATCTTCCTAATAGAGAAGTTCCCGAAAAATACCGTAAGATAGCCACAGAAAATATCTGTGATCATTGCAACCACAACAGAAGGAGAAAAGATACATTCATTCTCAAAAACACTTTGGGGGAAACCAAACGAGTAGGAAGACAATGTTTGTTACAATTCTGTGGGATTGATGGAAATGATCTTGCTACCTATGCAGAATGCATTTCAATGTCCGTTTTTGAGGACGTGTCTGAAGATGATCTTATGGGAGACGTTGGAAGAGTATCCTTACAGATTGATATCAAAGATTTTCTGATGGCGACCATCATTTGTATAAAAAAATATGGGTGGGTTAGCAAAAAAACAGCTGAAGAAAAGATGTGTGTGCCCACATCCGATTTATTAAACTTATGGTTTTTTGCACCCGATTTGTGTAAAAAACAAGATATTAACCTTTTTATTGGTGAAAAAGAACTTGAAGAGATCGGAAAACAGGTTGATCAAGTTATTCAATATATGCTCGACCTCAATCCAACTTCCAATTATGAACATAACCTAAAACAAATTGTAGAATTAGGAAATATACACCCAAAATATTTTGGGTATGGTGCTTCTATAATACCTTATTGGGAAAAAAATAAAAAGGGTGGAGAATCAACGAACAAAATTAAAAGTCAACACATCGGAAAAGAAAAAGAAAAACTTATTTTAAAAGGTGTTGAGGTTGTTAAACAACTATACATAAACACCCCCTACGGGGTTTCCACTCTAATAACCTTTAATTATACAGGAAACATCCTAGAATGGTTTGCTTCTGGGAGTTTAGACTGGGAAGGTTATAAGGGAGATATTAAAGCCACAATAAAAAAGCACAATTACTTCAATGATCAAAATGAAACTCTGATAACCAGAGTTACAAAAATCGAGTGACTTCAACAATTTTGTCGGCATAACTTTTTTTAAAATCAGCCAAGCTAGGTAAATCATCAGCACACCCACCATCAGCAGACCAAGGACATTTAACAACACCATACCTTAAAGATAATAAATGTAAGACCAGATTAGATGCCCCCGGATAATTTTCAAAATCAGTTAATCTAACAATATTACTCCAACATGTATTTGATAATACACTTCCAATAGCACACCCAATATATTTATCTGTCTCTTTGTCTAAGATATACACTCCATCTAGATCAAAATAATTTAGCATCGAAGGATAGCTCATAAGAACTTCATAATTTTTTGTCCAATTAAATTGTTCTGCTGTCCAACCTGAATTTTCACGGGCATTGATCCAAGTATTAAAAAGATCCTTGGACTTCTTTACATCAACTTCATCCGGATAGTTATGTAAAACATATCTATCTTTTAATATGCCTAAACCCTTTAAATATAACTGTTTTAATTGCTCATATCTTCTTCTAACACTTTTATGTCCTGATCTTTTCATACTCTGTAAAACTTCAGTCCTAAAATAATACTCAACAGTCTCATATTCATGGTCATAATTTAATTGATGTGCTTCACAAAAAGGGATTGTAAAATTAGCCAACGGTCCAGACGAACGATATTCTTTGACTTCTTTAAGAAACAATTCTATGTTATTTTCAAGGGGTAAAACATACTGCTTTGCTAAAGTCGTATCAATATCCTTTTTATCAAGATATTCTACCAAAAAACCAACTTCTGTTTGATATGCTCTGAGATACCCATTGTATATCCCCAAACATACCCACAAAGGATTTAGGGTAAATAAATTCAGATCATGTTTTGCTAAAAATGTTCTATGCTCATCCTTAAAATTATTGAATAAAGCGGCCGCCCCTGAAAAAGATAGCTCAGAAGTATAATAAATTTTCATAGATCATTCCTTTGGAGGTATTGTTTTAGACTTTACAGTTTCATGACCATAATCCCTCAAATCATCAACGACTGGATAAAAAATACCACAACAGTTCAATCTTACGATTTTATCAGGAATGTTTGCGGACATCTCTTCTTCTGTGAGAAGTGGACAAAAATCACCACAATGACTGTCTTCTCTAAAAGGACAAAAGGTCTCCTTCCAAGTAAATTTTCTGCTTAAATACAAAACACCATTCTTTGCTAATTGTGCCTGCATCATTTAGACACCCCCTTGACATCACTCTCTTCAACCAACTCATAGGTCTTCTCAAAAATATCAGGCTTACAAGGATATTTTTCACCGGCCACCCCCGTAATAATATAATCACCGGGTATTGCTATATGCTTTCCTTCTAAGGTATCTACAACCCCCAATCTATCCCATGCATAATAAGGAAGTTCTTTAGAACATCCTGATGTTCCAAGAATCTGAGAAACCTCTTCATAAAAAGTTGGTCTAACACCCTCTGGAAACTCAAATTCATAGTGCAAAAGTGCTCTAGGATTAAACACATCTGCTTTCACAATAACTGGCTTTTTTCGATAATAAGGCATAACATATCTCCTTTAATCAATTTCTTTTAATTGTTCTTTGATATTGTAAACTTTCATCTCTTGTCTGGTAACACCCTCAACTTTTCTTTTAGGACGGCCACAAGCAAGACAACTACAAGGTGTTTTTGTCCTAGCTAATTTCCCAATTGTTTTTTTATCATTAACTTTTTTATAAGAATTGCTACCGTGATCACAATGATAATATTTCACCTTATGCTTTGTACATCGCATGTGGTGTCTTCTGAGACTTGCTCGCTTTTTCTCTTCAACTTTGTTATCATACTCTTCTTGACTTTCACAAGCTTCTAATTCTCTATTCTTTTCTAACATAAAATCACCTCAGACTTCTTATAATTTTTATTGACAACCCCAATCCTGTAAATTTACAGATATTATTAATTTTGCACAAAAATAGGAAAAATAAAATATGACCAGAGATAAATTTATCACAACCTTCAAATTCATAAATGACAATCCTACATTCAAATTCATAAATGTTCTGAGAAAAAAATATCCAGGATCAGAAGTGTTCTTGGTCGGCGGTGCTGTAAGAGATGCTTTATTAAACAGACCTAATAAAGACTTTGACTTTCTTATAAAAGGTATTGAGCTAAAAGACCTACAAAGCACATTAGAAGAACTGGGTCGTGTTGATCTCGTTGGAAAAGTCTTTGGCGTGTTAAAATTTATACCCAAAGAACAAGAAGAAGTCTTCAGAGATGGACGTTATGAAGCTATCGACATAGCTTTACCTAGAACAGAACATTCTTTCTTATCTGGTGGCTATAAAGACTTTGAAATAAAGTCAAATCCCCATCTAAATTTAGAAGAAGATCTACAAAGAAGAGATTTCACCATCAATGCTCTAGCTCTATTTATAGGAGATGACGTTGAAGACCATATTCTTATTGATTTATATGACGGTCTATACGATTTAGAAAATGGCATAATTAAAACGGTATTGAACCCTGTATCAAGATTTAAAGAAGATTATTCAAGAATGTTAAGATGTATCAGATTTTCATGTCAATTAGGGTTTGAAATTGAGGGAAATACCTTAAAGACAATAGAAAAAAATGTTAGATTTTTAATGGAAAAACATGATGAGGAATGGATTGTTCCACGGGAGACAATAGCTAAAGAGTTATTAAAAGCCTTTTACGCAGATCCCTTAAGAGCATTCGATATCTTTGATAGCCTCAAAATATTTGAGGTTTTGATACCAGAGGTCAATAATATGAAAGGGTGCCCTCAACCTTTAGAATATCATAATGAGGGAGACGTTTTTGAGCACACAAGATTACTCCTCAAAAATCTTTTGTCTGAAGAATTCGAAAAAACTTTTTTTGGTAAAAAACCAGATGTTGAGCTAATACTTGCTCTGTTATTTCATGACATTGGAAAACCCCCTACGATAAAAACACCTGGAAAAGATGGTACTGATCGTATAAGATTTGATGAACATGATGATACAGGGGCAAGAATGGCGGTCAATATAATTGACAGACTCAAATTAGAGAGTCAACCTGAAGGATCACCCCTACATGTAAGTGCAAAAAACATTGAATGGCTTATAAAAAAACATTTAATTTTGCTCAATGATCCTAGAAAAATGAAGTCTTCTACGATAGAAAAATACTTTTTTAATGAGAATGTCCCTGGAAAAAAATTGTTAAAACTTTGTTATTGTGATATGAAATCATCTACAAACAGTGATCAATTCGCTGATATGAGTAACTTTGATGTCATTAAACAAAGAATTGAAGAGATAGCCTCAAGAGCAAAGACAGAAGAATTACCTAAATCTCTCTTAGATGGTAATGAAATAATGAGTTTATTCAATATTAAACAGGGCCCACAGGTAGGAAAAATTTTAGACCTTTTGAGAGAAAAACAGTTAGATGGAGAATTAGTTAGTAAAGAAGAGGCCAAAATATTTCTCACCTCAAACTCAAGAATACTATTCAATTAATTACATTTATGAGCATTTTGTGACACCCCCCCAAATAAAGACAAATGATACAGATAAACACTAGAACTCTATCTACAAACATTTAATTCATCCCCTATAAAAAAACTTGCACAGCCAATTTTTTCATACCTCATATTAATTTTGTAATATATAAAAAGGCTTTTAGTCACAAAAAAATTAATATAGGAGTGTCTTGTGAGAATATCATGGGATCAATATTTTATAAACCTATGCAAGCAGGTAGGCGATAGATCAACATGCTGTAGAAAAAAGGTTGGAGCTATCTTTGTCAAGGATAATAGAATATTAACAACCGGTTACAATGGATCTTTACCTGGATTCCCTCATTGTGAGAACAATGGTTGCAATCTAATAATAGAAACATCTAAAAATAAAAGTGGTGAAGAAATTAAAAAAACACATTGTGTTTCGGGAGACACGATCATACCTAAATTTCAGGAAGGAGGATACAACTCTAAGCACAAAACTATAAAAGAACTTTATGAATACTCAATTGGAAATAATACAAAAGCCGGAGTAAAATTAACAAGAATTAGATGTGTTAATGAAGAAGGAATAATAACTCCAGGGAGAATATTAGGTATCTATCATGTCGGGAAAAAGGAAGTATATGAAATAGAAACATTTTCTAAACATAGGGTTAAAGTAACAGAAGATCATAAATTTAGAACAGAAGATGGATGGAAAGAATTAAAATTTTTAAAAGTTGGAAATAAAGTAGCCATTAATGGAGAAGAATTATATAGATCAAAAGATTGGCTAACAAAAAAATATGATGATGAACAAATGACTCAATTACAAATATCTAAATTATGTGGAATAAATAGATATGTTATCAAAAAGATGTTATTAAATTTTAATATTCCCATACGTCCTAAAATATTTGGGGGATGGAATAGAAAATTATATAAAGACAAAAATTCAGACAAATGGACTGATTCCCCATTTACTGTCGGAATAAACTTAACAAGATGGACTGCTACCAAATGTTTTATTAAAGAAAAGTGCGATATATGTGGAATAGACAAAAGACTACAAATTCATCATTTAGATAAGGATATAACAAATAATATCAAAGAAAACCTTTTAACTCTATGCGTAGAATGTCATAATCTATACCATTCTAAGAATCCAAAAAGAAAAAAAATGGTTTTTGATAAAATCACAATGATTAAAAAAATCGGAGAGGAAGAATGTTATGACATTACTACTTCTCATGGAAATTTTGTAGGTAATAATTTTATTTTACATAACTGTAATAACACAATCCATTCAGAAAGGAACGCAATAAATCAGGCTGCTATATTTGGAATATCCTTAGCAAATAGTACAATCTATATTACCTGTTTTCCATGTTATCGTTGTGCTATGGATATCATATCTGTCAAAACAAACCGCATTGTATACCTCGAAGATTATACAGATGAATACTCTTCCGAAATCCTAGAAAAATCTCATATCACCATAGAAAAATTAATGGTCTAATTATACAACCTTTATAATCTGGAGTATATTTTATGAAAAATGTTTCTCAAGAAAACATCCTCAACAATCAATATCTATTAAAAAACATTCACGGAGAAATTATAGAAACTTATGAAGATGCCTGTAATAGAATAGCTAAACATTATGCTAAAGGGGACAAAAAATCTTTTGAAACTTTTAGCGATTTGCTGATAAGAAATAAAATAGTGCCTAATACACCAACCTGGTATAATGCTGGTATAGAAGGTGGAGATACATCAGCCTGTTATGTATTAAAACGTATTAAAGATGATCTTACTGATATTTTTGATATCATACCCACGATAGCAAAGATAAGCAGTCAAGGTGCCGGATTTGGTATCTATATTGGGGATATTAGACCAAAAAATAGTGGTATTAAGGGTAAAACATATAATGGTATTCAATTGTTGGGTGGGATATCCTGTGGACAGGTTGGATTTACCCGGGTATATAACGCTGTCGTTGGTGAATTAAAAAATGGTGGTAAAAGACGCGGTGCTGCAAGTTTAAGTTGCCCAGTCTCTTCACCCGAAATATATGATCTCATAAATATCAAGAAAAATGATGAAAAAGACTTATCGAATTTTATGTTGAACATCTTATGTGATGATGAATTCTTTAGGGCTGTCATGAAAAAAGATAAATATTTATTATATCATGATAAAGCACCAGAGATGTCAAGATATGTAGATGCAAATGAATTATTAGACAAAATGGTTGATGTGATATGGCTCAAAGGTGAGCCTGGTGTACTATTCCAAACTAATATGAACAGAAATATTGTTGTACCTGGTAAGAAGTGCGTCCATACGAACCCTTGCGTTAGTGGAGACACCTTTTTATTGACAGATAAAGGCCATGTTGAAATAGAATCGGTTGTAAACACAAAGATAAATATATGGAATGGAATAGAATTCTCAGAAGTAACACCATTCTCTACAGGTATAAATGATACTTTAATAGTAAATTTATCCGATAATAATAGTTTAAGATGTACCCCCTATCATGAATTTGTACTAAATGATGGTTCTAGAATCAAAGCAGAAGACCTAAAAAATGGTGACAAACTTCAGAAGTTTAATATGCCTTTTGTAAAAGAGGGGGATGATCCAAAAATAGATGCATATTCTCAAGGGTTTTACTCTGTGGATGGGAATAAAAACAGAGAATATTCATGGTTATATTTTACAAAATATATGTGTGCTTCGAGATTGATAGGAAATATCAAAGATGGTGCTACTACAAATAGAAAAATATGGAGACATGGAATAATGTTCGATAAAAGATTTGTACCAACAAAAGCATCATCTAAATACTGTCTGGAATGGTTATCTGGATTATTAGATGCTGATGGGACTGTAACAAGAGATAAAAATGGAAATGGATTACAAATATCCTCTACAAGTTTTGTTTTTCTCAAGAGTGTAAAACTTATGCTGTCTAAGATAGGAGTTCAAGCTAAATTGTTAATAGCAAACGAAGCAAGATTCCAAATATTCTCAGATGGTAGGGGATATGACTGTAAAAAAGTATGGAGATTACTGATAGGAAATCAAGATACACATTTCCTTGTTAATCAAGGATTAAAAACAGAACGATTGAAAGTAGAAAATCTGAAACCACAAAGAAATGCAAGACAATTTGTTAGAGTATTATCCGTAGAAGATTCAGAACCATGTGAAACATATTGTTTTAATGAGCCTAAAAACCATACTGGAACTTTTAATGGAATTGTCACAGGTCAATGCAGTGAAATCACTGGATTTGACGATGGATTCAACTGTTCACTTTGTGCTGAAAACCTCGGAAGAATTGATGATGATACCGATCTAAAATATAATATAGAAAATATAGTAGAATTTTTGAATAATGGTATTGATGCTAATAATTATCCAGCAAAATACTTAGAAGATGCTGCTAAGAATTATCGTCCGATTGGAATAGGTTTTTTAGGTCTTTCAAACTATTTTATACATCGGGATATCGTGTATGGTTCTGAAGAATCAATTCTTAAACTAAGAGACCTGTTGTCTAAAATGTTTTATTATGCAGCTAAACATTCAGAACTTTTAGGGATTAAAAAAGGTGACTTCCTTGGCTTTGATAAAAACCTATGGAATGAAGTTCATGCTAGTAAAATGAATGGTCATAAAATCGAACATATGAGAAATTGTGATCTCTTATCTCTAGCACCAAATGGTACAACCTCGGCAACATCTAAAGACAAATATAACTACCCCATATACAGCGGTGGTCTTGAGCCCATGTTTTCTCTAGCTTATATGAAAAAGATTCACTGTGATGTAGGCTTTGGAAATACCGAGAGTGAGATGGTGATCGTAAATGAATTTTTAAAGTCCAGAATAAAAAAATATAACATAGAAGAACAGACCTATATAATAAATACGGTCTTAAAACAAAGTGGTTCATTGGGAAATCTTGGAAATGATTATAAAGAACTCAGAACTCTTATAACAGCAAAAGATCTAACTGTAGATCAACATTTTGATATGTTAAAAAATGCAAATGATTATGTTGATATGGGTATTTCCAAAACAATTAATGTTGATAAAAATGTGGGAAGAAATGAAATAAAACGGATAATATTAAAGGCATGGGAAAATGGTATAAAAGGTGTCTCTTTTTATCGTGATGGTTGTCGAGACAATAACATGATCAACAATTATAACGAAAATCACAAAGGAATAATATGCAGTTCCTGTGGAGAAATAAATTTTGTTATCAAAGGATCATGTGGTTTATGTACAAATTGTGGAACAGGTTTATGTTAAGGAGTCTTACATGATAGAAATTAAAATATTAAAAGAAGCCGGATATATAGAAGCACTTTATGGTATGGGCTTAAGTCATGGGGTTACCGCTGAACTTGATCCTATGTCTTTAGATCAACCAGAAAATCGAAAGATAATCGATAAGTTGGTTACAATCTCAAAAAAATTATATGTCAAAGATGGTGGTCATAACAAGTTTTTAGAATCAATCCAGATATGGCTATCAATAAAAGCACCGCGTTATTGGTGGGTTGACCTTGATACTTATCGGGTTGGTATATCCAAGCAATCAGAAAGCACCAATCACACAATAGCTAAAAGGGCATTAACAAAAAAGGATTTTAATGAATCAGATATTTCAAATGAATTTCTACAAGAATTAAATGATCTTATTGAACAATACAAACTTACCAAAGATAAATCCTATTTTTATCAGTTAAAAAATAGATTACCCGAGGGGTTTATGCAAAAAAGGATTGCCTGTCTAAATTATAAAGGTTTAAGAAATATAATAAAACAACGATATAATCACATATTAACCGAGTTTTATGATTTCAGTATATATATCATAGAAAATGTAGAACACAAGGAATATTTTGAGGATTTAAAGGACATATTAAAAATTAAAGATGTTTTACAATAGGATCTGCTAAATCTTCAGGAAGATCGTCTATTTTAAAAAAAAGGTAATGTCCATTTATCCTCCCCTTATAAACAAAATCTTCATATCTTGTAAAAGCATTTTTAACTTCTGGGACACTGTTTATGATCTGTAGCAATCCTTTCTCTGAGTAAGCTTCTCCAACCATTAAACACAATTCTTCACCATCCGTTGTTACTATTTGGGAAATGTCCATTAATTTATGCTGAAATAGATTCCAAAGATTAAAACATATGTTTTGAAAAAATTCTGTTTTTGGAGGTTTTGAAAAACCATCCGGTGCTTGATCATATCCCATTCTATAAGCTTTTCTTTCTGACATTGAATTAAGCTTAAGATGTTTATGTTCGATTCTGTCTGCAATGTTTCTCAATTTTTTTACTAACATAGATATATCATTCATAACTTTTCCTTTAATTTTAAAGTGAATAATTTAATAAATACATCTATATAAATAAGCATAATTCGATATATATATATATATATATATATATATGACTAACATAAAAATAAAAAAATTTTGAGGATTTAGAGGATATCTTAAAATAGCTTTTTATCCCGAACGTTAGCCACCTCTCTTATACTCTTAAAAATATTTGCTATACTTTCCCCAGAAACTTTAGAGACAATCTTTAAACATTCAACCACTCTAACTTCATAATCTGCATACCTTCTACTCATCGGTAATACTATTTCAACCTCCTCACCATCTATGATTTTAACAAAAATGTAGATATCGGTATCGATATTAATTTTATTGGTTAACACCCATTTATTAAACAACAAATAATTTCTAAAAGCAGGTAGATCTAATTTTAATGCTTCTAAACCTAATCGTCTCCAATTTAAAACATCATATTTCCCTATAAATACCATAAATGCCAATTTCAATCTATTCCACAAAGAAGAAATATGAAAAAAACTTAAAGTAGGTTCTAGAGGTCGAGCGAGTTCAAAACAACATTCATCAGCGTTTTCTTTATAATTCCAACTTTTAATCTCATCTACATAATATATCTTAGGTATTTTCATAAAAACTCCATATTAAAAGGTTTTCTAAACTTTCTGTAAATTTACAGGGTTAAGAATGATTTATATAAGATGATCAAAAATATTGAAGGAAAGGTCTAAAAATGCTACTTCTCTCAACTCCAAGCATAATAACAGGTATTACAGTTATCTGGGAAAGATTACAGAAATTTATTAGTAATTTTTTTAGTTTATTCATTGTTAAAGCTCCTCTTGGAAAAGAATTAAATCATGCTGTAAGATATTATTTATCACAAAATTTTAAAGAAATATCTCTATTAGATAATTCCAGGTATTATGTTGATAATATTTATATTAAAAATCTAAAAAAATTTTTAATGGTCTTATTCGAGGAAACTCATAAAAAATCAATTTTATATAGAAAAGGGTTTCGATTTATAATGATGGCCTCCGAAAGAGATATAATTTTTATACGAGGGTCATTTAATCTAGAAAAGTTATTCAGTGAATCTGTAAAATATTATAACAATGCTAGAGAAGTTGTAACTATTAATGATGAGAAAAAAAACAGATTTTTCATAAAATACTTAACTGGAAGAGCAACAGTAAATTACGCACAAATAAAAGGGGAAAAAAAATCCAGAAATTCTAGAGGACTTCATGCTTCTAATAATTATGATGATGATGCAGAAGGACAACCCACGCCCGAATTAAAAAGCGAATGTAATCTCCAACAAACACATTTAAAAGGACAAAGATTCATAGATTACAAAAGCAGTGAATTATCTTATGAACAAGAAACCTTAAAAAATAGAATGAAATCTTTATCCTATCCCAAAGAAGTTCATGATTACATAAAAGAGATCGAATATTGGATTAAAAGTGAAGAATGGTATACTGAAAAGGGTATACCGTGGAGACGAGGATGGATGATCTATGGAAAACCGGGCACGGGTAAAACATCTCTAATAATTGCCATAGCAGAATATTTTGATCTTCCTCTATGTATTTTTGATATATCTTCTATGGATAATGAAGAATTTAGAAGTTCTTGGAAAGACACCTTAACATACCATGCACCTTGCATCATATTAATTGAAGACATCGATATAAAATTTAATAAACGAGAGAGTAAAAAACGTGATTGGTCTGTCTCTTATGATTGTTTCTTAAATACAATATCAGGGGTTGAATGCTCTAACGGGATATTCCTGATAATAACAACAAATAAAGAAAATATGATTGATGAAGCATTGGGGACATTGGTAGACAAAAAAGATGGGATGTCTACTCGACCTGGACGTATAGATCGAATATTTGAATTAAAAGAACTTGATGAAAATTGCCGACGAGAAATAGCTAAAAGAATATTAGGAGAAGATAACCCCAAAATAGAAATTATCATAAAAGAAAGTGAGGGGGATACAGGAGCACAATTCACGGAAAGATGCTCTTTAATAGCCCTTAAAGAACATTGGAAAGGTTTGAATCTTGAAAAAGCAGCTTAATCCCCATAATCTACCACCACAATCTCACCCTTCAACCAACCAAAACTATCTGGCTTATATTCAACCAAATCTCCTTCTATAAGAGGATGTTTTTTTGTCACATATCTTTCAAGTTCTTCTTCTGATAAAGTCTGACACCTTGGCATAATATTCACCAATCCCCAACCATTTGAATAAATTAAAGGACACAAACCATCAAAATGACAGTCATAAAGAACTTTTTCATTCATATTATGAATAAACCCATAGAGCGTCATTTTCCAACCATAAAATAAATTAGGGAATTTAAAAGTATAATTCCCAATCAACAAGACAAAACGAGATGTTCCTTTTTTAATAATCATTTCTTCACCTTATAAAAGTTCCTCTCTGGGCATCTATTATTACTCCTAAGAAAAAAATAAGGAATTTTAAATAGCTTATTATTTACTTTTTTAGGTAGTATCTTTCCACAATATTGATGTTTAACATCAGGCTTTCTCTTGATATGAAATGTTTCTTCTGGATCAGGATCATCCCCCCTTACAAAAGACAATTTTTGTCTCAAAATTTCTAAATCTTCTATCGATCTCTTAAGTTTTTCTGCACTTAAAAGTTCTTCCCGTTTTTTTATAAACCTCAAAGCCTCTTCTCTATTTTGAGTAACAATACAATTTTCAGGGAGTTCAATATTTTCTAGAAAAAAATCCTCTTTATCAGAAACAATTATTACGATATAATGCTCTTTTTTCTCGACAATAAATTTTGAGTCATTTACCTTCATTTCCATCTTGATGTATCCTATAGCCTTTTTCTATCCATCTAGGTTTATTAATCTGCCTTTCCATTTGATTATTATCAGCTGACTTGATAAGAACGTTCAATGCTATTGCTATGACTTCCTGAAGTTCAACCATATTCTTTTCAAGAATAGCCTGTTTTTTATTAATAATATCAATATTTTCAGTTTGTGCTAAGCTATCTTCTTCTGCATTCTCTTTTTCTTCCATTTTAGCACCCTTTATCATCTCCTCTATTGTGCTTTGAATTTTACAAGAAATACCTAATCCTCCATCATAATAAGTCTTTCTAGAAAATATTGAGGTGTAATAACTGTGGCTATCTCGCTCAACTCGTTCAGCCAAAACTCTTTCTTTTCTTCCTCTCAAAGAAATATAACAAGAAATACTTTTAAAACACTCTTCTGTCTTTACACAAATTATTTCAGACACATCCACAGAAACATTTGAGGGAAATTTTAACATAATTACCTCCCTAAACTTATCCTAAAACCCTTTTCAAGCCATTTTGACTTTTTATCTAGCTCTACTTTTTTATTTTCTGATTCAACAAGTTTTATCACAATCTTAGGTGACATACCTCGGGGCAAGCCCCAAGGCTTCGTAAGAAGTTTGTCTAAAATACCCTTATTCTTACGGGGTATGCCACAATACCCTTTAGCTGCTCAGAAGTTACCTCCATTGCAGTTACTTTTGATTTTCTAGCAATATTTATAGCTCCATTGACATCAGCATTAACGAGCTTTCCTTCTCTACTTCTAAAAAGCCCTCTGTATATACGCTTCCCCATATAA
>Ga0208375_1000093_pt1 | contig 140707 bp, 114 predicted proteins | sample RifOxyD1_FD_184038 | JGI IMG/M metagenome (GOLD analysis project Ga0208375, IMG submission 184038) | Soil microbial communities from Rifle, Colorado - Rifle Oxygen_injection D1 (SPAdes) | ecosystem: Environmental > Terrestrial > Deep subsurface > Rock core/Sediment | place: Rifle, Colorado... | reverse complement strand
TGGGGCATTGGTATTCATACAAAGGCATGTCCGATGCTCCGATAAATTGTTATTCGGATATATGAATATTATTATTTTTTCGCCCTAATGTAAATCCTTTTTTCTAGCGCCCCAAAAATTCTTTCCCAAACCAGGGATTCACAGGGCAAAGATTTGCCGCTATATTCAACCCAAGGAAGATCATTTATGTTGGAGGCCTATGAACCAGATTGTCCCTTGCCCGCAATGTGGCACCAAAAACCGCATCCCCAACCACAAACCGGCCCATCTGGCCAAATGCGGCACCTGCAAGGCCCAAATTTTCACCGGCAAGCCCCTGACTCTGACCCAGTCCAACTTCATCGCCCAGGTAGGCGGGGAGGTCCCCATCCTGGTGGACTTCTGGGCCGACTGGTGCGGCCCCTGCAAAATGATGGCACCCATTTTGGAACAGGCGGCCCAAAGGTGGGAACCCAAAATTCGGGTCGGCAAGGTGGACACCGAAGCGGAACGGGAGCTGTCCACCCGCTTTTTGATCCGCTCGATCCCCACCCTGGTCCTGCTCCAGGGGGGCGAGGAATTGGCCCAAATCAGCGGGGCCATGTCGCTGTTGCAGTTGGAAAGCTGGATCGAACAGCACCTCAAGTGAAAAGCCGTTGTTTTGATCCGTAGTTTTACCTTGTTCTTCTCTTCCCTCCTACGCTATACTGGAGCCGATCTGGGACAGATTCGTCCAGTCGTTCTCCGTTTGGCCAGAGGTGCTTCGTGCAATGGAATCAGATCGTCGGCAACGTTAAGAACGTCACGGTTCCCGAAGCTGCGGCCTTTTTGGAACAGCGGCCTTTGGGAACCTACGAGATCCTTGATGTTCGCCAACCGGCCGAATACAAAGAAGGGCACATTGCCGGGGCCCGGCTGCTGCCTCTGCCCGAACTGCTCAAAGGCAACGTGTCCCTGTCGGCCCACAAGAGTTATCTGGTCTATTGCCGGGCGGGCAGTAGGAGTCTGGCCGCTTGCCAATGGCTAGCCAGCCAAGGGATCACGGAAGTCAAAAATCTGGTCGGCGGGTACTTGGTCTGGTCGGGCCTGCGGGCCAAAGGCCCCTACGAGCAACACCTCACCCTGCTGGAGCCGGAAGCGGAGTTCGAGGATGCCTTGAGCCTCGCCTTTGCGATGGAAGACGGCCTGGGCAGGCTTTACCACAAACTCTCCCTGCGGGTTCCCAACCCGATCTGCGCCAAACTGCTGTCCCATCTGGTGGAATTTGAAGAACGGCACAAGGCCGCCTTGGCCGCCAGTTCCACTAGGCCCCAAGGACCCAAGTTCAACCCCAAACATGGCCAACTGGTTGAATCCGGGGCCCAGGTGAGTGCGGTTTGCAAAGAGATGGAACTGTTCTTGAACCTACCTGAAGATGTCTTTGACTTTGCCATGGGGATCGAAGCCCAGGCCTTTGACCTTTACATGCGCCTTTCCCAAACCGCCCTCAGCCCAGCAACGGAAAAACTTTTTTTGGACTTGGCCGAGGAGGAATGCACCCACCTGGACCTGCTCAAAATCGAGGCGGACCGATACTTCCGGCAGCACAGCTCCTAACGGCCCAAGGAGGATTTGTTGAACCTTGAGGCCGGAATGGGCGGGTCCAGTTCCAACTCTTCGATCTGCCACTGGGTCCCCAAACCAGTCTTGAGTACATCCTTAAACAACACCCGCTTGGGATACCAGCCCTTGGCGGTGGCCATCACCTCTTTGACCTCGATCCGTTTGAGCAACATCCCGCTTTGGGCAAACAACTCTTGGCGCAAGGCAAGGTACTGTTGCTGGTCCACCCAGAGTTTTCGTTTTTGGTAAGCCCGCTCTGGCTCCTTGGCGGTCAATTCGAGCACCCAGACCTTCCGGTCCAGCAGGGTTTCCTCCCCCACCAACTGGGCTTCATAAGCTTCAACCAACGAGCTGTTTTCCATCAGGTCTTCGTAAGAGAGATCGGAGCCCATCATCGAATTTTTGAGCATATGCCCGGCAATCGCCACTACCTTGTCGGCGCTGGGGTAGTAGATCCAAAGCTTGTCCCCCAGTTTCAACATCTTGGTCCCCTTGTCCCGGGCCGGAGCCAGGTACAAGGAAAAGCTCCGGTCCTTCCCTTGGGTCCAGGTCTGGACGGTCATGTTTCGGTCCCCCCGTTCCCCGTGGACGGTCATGGTGGAAATCGAAACCTGGGTTTGGCTGAAGGTGTTTTTGTCCATCCTTTCCAAAATCTGCCTTGCCGTCGGGGTGGCGGCCCAGGCCAAGGTTGGTCCCCAAAGGGCGAGGGCCAGCAGGAAGGTTTTTTTCACGTTGCCTCCAGTTCCTTGAACAGTTGGCTGGTGTCCCGGCCAAAAATAACCAACCCCGCCAAAGAGGAGCCCAACAGCGGGGCCAAGAGTCCCGGCAGCAGCCCGGCGGCCAAGGTTTTGAGGCTCACCTCCGCCCTGATGGTGTCGGAGATCAACATGGCGGTTTGGCCGGTGATCATGCCCTGCAAGTCCAGACCGTGGTTTTGCAGGTACAGGGCAAACGGCAGCCCCAGTGCCAACCCCAAGGTGCAGCCGGTCAGGCCGACCACCAAACTTTCGGCCACCAAGGAGAGGTACAGGTGCCTTTTGCTTTCCCCCAAGGCCAGCCGCAAGCCCAGTTCCCCATACCGCCGCACCCCGCCCATCAAGCCCGCATTGAGCAACAGCACCCCCAGGACCAGGACAAACACCCAGGTGGTGGCGGCTCCGGTGGCCTCAACGGTTTTTAACAGAGATTCCAGGTCGTTTTGTTCCTCCAAGGTCAACATCCGGGGGCCAAAAGGGGTTTCCCCGGAATGGTGTTCCAAGTTGTAGTGTTTCGCCAGCGCCGCCGCCCGTTCCGGGAGGTACCTTCCGGCCTTAAAAAAGCCCAACAGCTCGGTAGCTCCGTCCTCAAGGGCCAGCACCCTTTGAACGTCCCCCAGGTTCATCACCAAGGCCCCCTTGTCGAGCTGGGCGACCCCAAAGCGCAAGGTCCCAACCACCTCAAGGTTGACCACCGCCATGGAGCCGTTAAAGTCCGAACCGATCATCGTCACCTTTTGGCCCAAGTGCAGCCCCAGGGTTTTGAACAAACGGTCGCTGACCAGCGCTTGGTTGGGCTCCACCGGTAACCGGCCTTGGGTCAGGTTTTGCCGGAGCTTGAGTCTTTCCACCTCGCTTTTGCCCCCCCAGAGGGCAAACCCCATCCCGGCAACCGGCGCTTGGGTACCGGTTTCGTTAAGGGAGGCATCCAGCAACGCCCCAAAATAAACCCGAGGCACCCATTCCAGGTCCGGTTGGTTTTTCTCCAACTCGCCCACCAAATCCCCCAGCCCCAGCAGAGCCAAGTCCAAGGCCTTTTCCTGGTGGTCCCCAATCGCCTTGGCGGTTTGGATCTTCACGTGACCGGTGCTGAGCAGGGCGTTGGTTTCAATGTAGCTGTTGCGAGCCCCGGACATCCAAGCTTCCAAAAGTACGCACAAGGCGACCCCCAGGGCCACCATGGCCACAGGGCCCCAGCTTCGGTGTTTGTCACGGACCAAACCGAGGGTCAAAAATCGGATCACAGCCAGTTCCCCCGGATGGCATCAGCAGGGCTGAGGCCGGTGATCTTGCGCAAGGGCAAGAAACTGACCAAGCTCACCAATAGGTTTACGATCCCAAAACTTTCCAAAACCATCTGGGCCGAAAAGGCAGGGTAAAATCGACTGCTAAGCGCCATGCCGTAACTGTCCCCAGAGACCCCAAAGTCTAGGCCCTCCCGCACCAAGTACCCGGCCAATGGCCAACCCCAGGCGAGGGTCAAAAGGCTGGCCAGGAGCCCCAACCCCATCCCTTCGGCCAAAAACAGGGCTAAGATTTTTTGGTTGGAAAAGCCCAAGGCCATCAACGTCCCCACCTCCTTGCGCCGCCGGAAGACCGCCAGGGCCTGGGAATCAAAAACCGCCAAGAGGCTGAGCATCAGGAGCAGGAGGTAGAACAGCCGGTTCCCCGCCGATTTGGTGGCCATCATCTCAATACTGTCTTGCATCAAGGTTTCGGGGCTCTTGGCGGTCCAAACGCCTTGGGAGGCGGGGGGATGGTGCCGGAAGACCACCAGACTGGCCTGCCCGGCGGTGCCGTTCATCCGTTGCAGGTCTTCGAGGCGAAACCAAAGCTGCCCCTGGTCCATCGAGGGGACTTGGGTCGAGAACAGCCCCACCAGCTGGACTTCCAAGGCATCAAAGGCCCCGGCCTGGGCTCGCCACAAGAGGGTAAACCGGTCCCCCACGGCCAAGGAAAGCTGCTTGGCCATCCGCTCCCCCACCATCACCGGCAATGCCACCGAGGGCGGGGCCTGGGCCAGGGGGGCAAAGGAGAGCGCCAGGACCGATTGGTTCGGGTTGATCCCTTTGAGCACCACCGAAGTCATTCGTCCCTGGGGATAGGCGGTGCCAAACAGGGCCAGGACCACCGTGGCCTCCCCTCGGTCCACCGCCAAAGCCACCTCGGGCGGCAGGGGGCCGTTGGCCTTTTCTAAGCTGAGCGGGTCCAAGGGGTCATAAGGGCCAAACCACAGCTGTCCGCCGCCGACCTCCTCGGCCATCCTGGCTTTGAGCATCTGCTCCAAGGTCCCTTCCATCAGCGCCTGGATAAAAATCATCGTCCCCAAGGTCAGGGAAAGAACCAGGAGGTTCAGCCAAGTCCTCAGACGGCCTGCCCAAAGATTTTTTAAGGCCAGTTGGAAGATCATTTTATCCCTTGGTTTGCCCCGGTTCACCCAACCACCGGTCCGACTCGATCCGCCCGTCCTTGAGGCTCACTTGCCGCCGCAGGTAGCCGATCACCTTGGGGTCGTGGGTGGAGAACAAAAAGCTCGCCCCGGTTTCCCGGTTGATCTTGGCCAGGGTACTCAAAATCAGGTGAGAGTTTTCCGAATCCAGGTTGGCGGTAGGTTCATCAGCCAGAACCAACGAGGGTCGCTTGACCATGGCCCTGGCAATGGCCACCCGCTGGGCTTGGCCACCCGAAAGGCGGCTGGGCCGCTCCCGGCTTTTCTCGCTCATCCCCACCCACTCCAAGGCCTCTGCCACCCACTTGCGGCGTTGGGAAGCCGGGTGACCCAGCAACAGCAGGGGCAGCTCGACGTTTTCAAAGACCGTGTAAACCGGCAGCAGGTTGTAGGACTGGAAGATAAAACCGATGGACTGGGCCCGAAGACTCGCCGCCTCTTGGGCGCTCAACCGAGCGGCTGAACGGCCAAAGACCTCCAAGTCCCCGTGGCTGGGCTGGTCCAAGACCCCGACCAGATTGAGCAAGGTGGTCTTCCCCGAACCGCTGGGTCCGACCAAACCAGTAAATTCCCCGGCTCCCAAGGTGAAATCCACTTGGCTGAGGGCGTAAAACTGTTGGTCCCCTACCGGATAAATCTTGTCCAAACCTTTGGCCTGGATCAAAGCTTCGGTTGCCATTTCAGGTGCCTCAAATGTAGTGGGTCAATGATTCCATTGTGCCAATAATACCAATCCGTTACGTGTTTCCCCCTGGAGGTACGACCCAGTCCCCACCAACCCGAAGACCCAAGCGTCCGAAGTAAACCGGTAGTCCAACTGCCAACTGCTTTGTCCGCCGTCGCTTTCCAGGTAGGTCGCCCGAACCTGTTCTTGCACCGACAAGGGCAGGCTCCCAGAGTAGGCCCCTCGGCTTTGGGTGAAGCCCTCCCCGGAGGTGCCGATCTTTTGGCCCTGTTGCTCCACCAACACATACAGCCCACCCAGGACGGCAAAGGTGTAGTCCAGCCCCAAGGTCCCCAGGAAATCGGTGGCCGGTTGGTAGCCGGTGTTGGACCTTTGGCTCACCGCTCCTTCTCCCCAAACCCCTACCCCCAGGTCTTGGTGGAACTCCAGGCCCAGGCGGTTTTCTGGCACCACCGCTTGCTGGTTGTACAGGCTCACTTGGGAGTGGTTAAAGCTCACCGCCATTTCGCCCCGCCCTGCCTGCATCTCCATCCTACCGCCCCACTGGGGCCGATCTTTGGCGGTGGAAAAAATCGCTTGGCCATACCGCTGGTCCTTGGTATTGACCAAGCCCCAAACCCACAGGTTGCTGTTGTTCTCAAAATACCGACGGACCAACAGTCCCTCTACCGCTTCGGAAAAGCCGGTCGGGTCCTGGTAGTCCAGGGTATCAAACCATTGTAAGGAACGTAAGACCTTTCCCGGCCCAAAGCGGATTTCCTGCAACCCCAGCCTGGTCCCCAGGTTCTCATCGTAAAACCGGACCCAGGCCCGGTGAAGGCTGGACTTGGCTTGGTCGGTACTACCGGTTGGAGAGGTTTGGGCGCTGTAGGCAAGGTAAGGGATCAATTCGGCCTCGAAGCGCACCGGTCCATCCAGCTCTGTGTCCACCGTCCATTTGGGCAAGTAGCGGCCTCCCCAAAAGGAAAGGTCCTGGTCCCCAAAGGTTTGCCCCAAAAAGCCGGTCCACTCTCCCGAAAAATCCCAGGCTCGGTCCTCGGTACTGGTTTCTTGGGCTGATGGCTCGGGCGGGGGGAGTTCGGCCCGGCTTTCCTGGGCTAAAACCACCGTTCCCCAAAGGCAGGCCAAGCCCCCCCAAAGGAAGAGGCAGGACCAAACGGCTTTGGCCCTACTGTTTTGTATCATTGCGCTGGCTGGGTTTGAGGGTTAAAACCAGTCCTTTGGCGGCAAAAGGCTTGTGAACGTTCTTCCATCCTAGATTTAAACTTTTCCCCTGTTCCTGCAACTGCCAAAAACCTCCCCCCTCTGAATTGTTTTGCTCTCTTTCTTGGGCTTTGCATTTTTTCTTCTTTGAGGTAGGGTGCCAAGACAGGCCTTACGTTAAGACAACACAAAATTGCATCTGAGGGTGGCATGAGCGTGAAATCCAAAATGACCTTTCTGGGAATTTTAGGAGCTGGGGGGATAACGTTCAGCTTTTTTACGGCCCTGATGGTCGGCGGCACCATCGCTTACTTGGCCTTTGGCGCTTGTTTACTGGGCTTTTTGGTCTTTATCGTCTTGTCCATCCAAGGGGTCGAAGGGACGATGAACCAGATCAACCAATGCCTCGAAGAGGTCTTGGCCTCCGGCGATCTTTCCTTGACCCAGGCTCTCGGTGGGAAAGGGGACTTTGGCAAAGTGGGGGAAAGCTTGGTCCATCTTTCCGAGATTTTGACCTGCAAGATAGAAATGGCCGAAAAGGTCGCCCATGGGGACCTGGAGGTTTCCTGCCCCGTGATCTCCGAGGACGACCGGTTGGGCGTGGCTATGAACAATATGGTTTCCAACCTCAAACGTAAGGCAATGTTTCTGGAAAAAATCGCCCAAGGGGACCTTTCGGAAACCATGGAGCGGGAAAGCAACAACGACTCCCTGGGCATCAGCCTGGAACGGGCACTCAAAAACCTCACCGACAAGGTGAAGGTGGCCGGGCAAATCGCCACCGGCGACCTGTCCTTGGACATCTCCCTCACTTCAAGTTCCGATGAATTGGGCCGGGCGCTGCAAAAGATGACCACCGATCTGAACAACATGATCCGGGAAATCACCGTTGCCGCCCACCAGTTGAACAACAACACCGATGACATCAACCGCCGGGCCAGCCAAGTGGCGGGGGCGGTCGAGAGCATGAACCACAGCATCAACACCACCGCCAGAAGCTCCGAGGAGATCAACGGTGCCATCAACAGCATCTCGGCGGCAGCCAACGAAATTTCCAACACCATGGAAGGGGTGGAAGAATCGGTGGGACACATGGCGGGCTCCATCCAAGAGGTGGCCAAAATGTCCTTGGATGCCACTTCAGTGATCCAAGAAGCCCGGGCCAAGGCGGCAGAAGCGGACAAAAGCATGCAGGCGCTCAACGACTCGGCCATGGAGATCGGCTCCGTTTCTTCGATGATCCAAAAGGTCGCCGCCCAAACCAACATGTTGGCGCTCAACGCCAACATCGAGGCGGTCAGTGCCGGGAAGCTGGGCAAAGGGTTTGAGGTGGTCGCCCATGAGGTCAAAAACCTTGCCGACCAAACCGCCAAAAGCGCCGAGGTAATCACCAACAAGATCAAAACCGTCCAAGACCAAGTCCGGGCGGCCTCCAAGGTGATCAACGAGATCGTCCGCACCGTCAACGGCATCTCCCATTCCGCCCAAGCGATCAGCTCCGCTTCCGAGCAGCAGAGCATCACCTCCACCGAAATCAAGTCCAGCGTCACCGAAACCACCAAGGCGATTGCCGAGATTGCCAAACTGTTGAACAACCTGACCGGCGGGGCCGAGCGGCTGACCGCCAGTTCGGCCACCATGGCCGCCAACTCCAGCGAAGTGCTCGAAAGCATGGGCCGGATCAACAGCAGCGTGGTCGAGGCGGAGGAAATCAGTCGGCAGTTGGGCGGCCTGATCAATCGGTTCAAGCTCTCCGACTCCACCATCTTTGAAAAGGCCATCCAAGACCACATGGTCTGGAAAGGCAGATTGGAGCGCTTGATCAATGGGAACGACTCGATCGAAGGGGCGCAGTTTGTTTCTCACCGGCATTGTCGGTTCGGAAAATGGCTTTATGCCGGTGCCCTCCAGGAATATGGTCACTTTAAAGAAATGACCCAAATCGAGCCGGTCCACGAAGAGATCCACAACACCATCCGGCAGGTGATCGAATCCCTGACCGCCGGTGACGAGGGGACCGCCAAAAAGGGACTGGAGAAGTTTTATCCTTTGTCGGAACAATTGGTGGAACTGCTTCGCAGTATCCAAGCCTCCAGCAGCAAGGCGGCGTAGTCTTGGGAAGGGCCTAACCTTGGCCTTTCCCGAGCAACCCTCCCCAAAAGGGTTGCCCGCCTTCCGCCACCACCTCCTTCCAAAGACCGGAAAAATTTTTCTTTTCCCTGACTTTGTGCTAGGCTGGCAGCGAACCTTGGCCTCAGGTTGAAAATGGTCTATTCAATTCTTGCCAACCGACCCAAAAGGGTGTTGCTGCTCGACCCCTTCTGGGAAGAAAGCCGGACTTTTTTGAACCTCCGGCCGGACTTCCACCAACTTGAATCGGACCCGGCACAACCGCTATCCTGGGACCCGGAGCCGGACTTGGTGGTGCTTGCCTTGGACCACCCGGACTTTGACCCCTCCTTGTGGGCACAAAACCTCCTGGCCCAAAAAAAGAGCAACCCCCCGCCTTTGGTCTTTACCGACAGCGCCTACCATGAAAGTCGAGAGCTGCTGGCTTTCCAGTTGGGGGCCGAAGACTACTGGGTCCGCTCCCCCGACATGGAGATGGTACAGCTACGTTTCCAGGTTTTTTTCCAACGACACGGCCACAAGCTCGAAGACCTCCGTGCGCTGATGGGCGGTTTGTTGGGCAACCTGCCCAATCTGGCGGTCATCTGGTTCGACAAGGACCTGTTGGTCCTGCTTTGCGGCGGTGAACTGATGTACAAAATCAGCAACTTTTCCTTGGACGTGATCGGCAAGCCTCTGTCCAAGTCCGGCTTGTTGGAGCTTTCCCCACAATTCGAGGAATTTTGCCGCCTCGCTCTCCAAGGCCAAGGCAGTCTTTTTGAGACCAACGATGGGGAACTGGAACTGTTTTGCCACTTCCTGCCCCAACCCCTTGCCAGCGGCGAACTGAGCGGGCTGGTGCTGATCCAGAACGTCACCCCCCAGCGGGCCGAAGGGGAGCAACGGATCTTGGGCAGCATTGGGGACAGTCTTTCTTTGTTGATCGCCTATGTGGACAACCGGCTCAAATTTCTTTACGCCAACCGGGCCTACTGCGACTGGGTGGGCCGCCCTATGTCCGACCTGTTGCACAAGGGAATGGCGGACATCTTGCCGACTCCGCTGTATTCCAGGCTCAAGCCGCAGTTTGAAGAGGCCCTGGCCGGGGAAAGGGTGCAGATGGAGTTTACCTACCAAGACCCCCGGCAAGGGAAACGGACCCTGCTCCTGACCCACACCCCGCACTTCAGCCAAGACAAGGCCCAGGGCTTTTTGATGGTCGCCCAAGACATCACCGAACTGCAACGGGACAAGGAACGGTTGCAATTTTTCAAGGAGATGGTGGACCAAAGTGTGGATGCCATTGCCGTTTTGGACCGGGAAGATGGCAGGTTTGTGGACTTCAACCAACCTACCTGCGAACTCTTTGGCCTGCCCCGTGCGCAATTGCTCCAAAAAAGGGTTTATGAACTGGACCTCAAACTGAACGACTTGGCCGGTTGGGAACGCTCCGCCCTAGAGTGCAAGGCCAAAGGCAGTCTGGTGCTCCAAACCGTTGCCCAGTCGAGCAGCAAACACCCAGTGCCGGTGGAAGTGACCAGCCACTACTGTGAAATCGCCCAAAAAGCCTATTTTGTGGTGGTGATCCGGGACATCACCAAACGCCAAGAGCAGGAAGCGGCGAACCGGGAGAAACAAGTCGAACTGAGCAACATCTTAAAAGCCTTTGCGGACCTGTACCTGTGGATGACGCCCCTAGGACAAATCAAGGGGTATCAGGTGAACAATTTTTCCGACCTCAACCTGCCGCCCCACAAATTGATCGACAGCCAAATCGACCAACTGTTCCCTCCCCAAGCTTGCGAAAAAATCCGTTTGGGACTGGCAAAAATCAACCAGGGGGAGCGGTTGGTTCGGTTTACCTATTCGGTGACCGACCTCAACGGGGAGCGTTTTTTTGACGGCAGAATGCTCTCGGTCCTTTCGGGGCAAGTCTTGATGATCACCAGGAACATCACCGATGAAAAACAACTGGCCCAACATTGTTTGGGCCTGACCGCCGGGTTTGTCCATCAGGCCGCCCTGACCCCGTTGGGCAGTTGGATCTGGAGCCCTGAGACCGGGGAGGTGCAACTCTCCAAAAGTCTGGCCCAACGGTTGGGCCTGCCCTCCGAGCCCCAGGTCGTCGAGCTTTCGGCGGTCACCTCCATGCTTCCTCCTTGGGAGCAAGACCTGTTTCTCCAGTACCTGGAAGTCCTCAAGTCCGCTTCGAGCTTGTTGGAATTCTCTCACTCCTTCCAGCAAGAGGGGCCAAAGGCTCTGTGGACGCAACAAGGGCTGAGGATGCCCCACAGCGACCTGGAGCGTTTTCTGCTGCTGGTCTTTGAAAGCTCCGGTCCCGGCGAAGGCAGCGGAATCTAACTCTCTGTTCCTTGGCCCTTGTTTTGACGGGGCCCTTTGGGCCGGTTGGGTCGGCGCAATGGGGGGAGTTTGTCTTGCTCCAAGTTTGGAATCGGACTAAGCTGTTCCCTGAAGTCGGCCTTGTCGTTCCGGGTCCCTGCCGCTGTAAGTTTGGGTGGGCCTTTGTGGGTTGGAGCGGGCCTCCAGGCCGGTATCTTTTGTTGGTGATTGCCCCAAGGAAACCGGGGGCTGGTTCGGATGGGCAAGATACCATTGCGGTTAACTTGAGGGAATTTCCTGATGAAACAAATTGTTTTGGCCCTGTTTTGGGCTGTCTTGGGTTTGGCCCCGGCTTGCGCTTGCGCCCAAGGCGAAGTGGTTTGGGAAAGCTCCTCCCTTTCCAACGGGGCGGGAAACCTCTCTTACCTGGAAGTCAAAAACAAGCTTTCTACAACGGACTTTGTCCCCCAAAGGGGGAATCGATTCCTGTACGGTTTTGGCCAGGGGAACGAGTGGATCCACCTCAAAGTCACCAACCACTCTGCGGCCCCGACCACCCAGGTCCTGGAATTGACCAGCTCCCTGATCGACCAGGTGGACCTGTACAGCCTCGCCAACGACTCGGTACAACAGTCCGGCGAACAAGTCCCGGTCGGTCGGCTCCAAGAGTTTTACCTCCACCCGATTTTTGTGATCCCCTTCTTGGCCGGTGAAACCAAAGAGTTTTTACTGTTGGTCAAAGACGAAGGCTCGGTGGCCTTTAACCTGAACTTTCACGATTCCCAAGCGTTCAGCCGGGCCCAAAGTTCCAGCTACCTGGGTGAGGGTTTTTTCAACGGGTTTTTAGGGATCATGGCTCTCGCCTCTTTGGTGAGTTTTTTCATTTTGAGGGAGCGGAGCTTTTTTGAATATTTCCTGCTGGTTGCCACCGAAATTTGGCTTTTTTGTATCTACGATGGTCTATTCCGTAACTTCCTGGCCCCCAATTTGGGGCCACCGGCCCTAAACCGTCTGTACGCCGGGTCGGTGGTTTTGATGATGCTCGGAACCTTGCGGTTTACCCACCGGTTTCTGGACATCAAAACCAACCTGCCCCAGGGCTCCAAGATCATCCAAGGGCTCAGCGCCCTTTTGGGGCTCAACCTGGGCCTGCTCTACCTCGCTCCCTTCCCGCTGGCCTCCCAAATCTTGAGCCTTTTGGTCATTGCCAGTCTTTCTTGCACCTTGGTCATCTCTATTTTCGCTTGGCGCAAAAAGGTGAGTGCCTCGGTTTATTTTATTGTGGCCTTTTTGTTGATGGAGCTTTGCGGCATCCTGTTGGCTTTCCAGTACCTGGGGTTCGTCAAGAGTCCCGTGGGGCTCGACTGGTTCATGCATCTGGGGACGGTGGCCGAGATGTTGCTGCTCATTTTTGCGGTCGGCGACCGGATCAGGCTGCTGGCCAGGGAGCGGAATGCCGCCCATCAGGCCTTGTTGGAACAGGAACGGCAACATGCGCTGAAGATCGGCGAAAAAAACCGAGAGCTGACCCAACTGGACCAACTCAAGGACGAGTTCCTGGCCAACACCACCCACGAACTGAACACCCCTTTGTTCGGAATCTTGGGTCTGACCGAACGGTTGCAGGAAAGTGCCTCCTCTCGGCTCAGCCCCAAGGAAACCAGCCAGCTGGGCCTGATCCTGGCCATGGGGCGGCGGCTGACCCACTTGATCCACGACATCTTGGACTTTGCAGCGCTGAAAAACAAAAAGTTGACCTTGGAGATCAAGCCGGTGGACCTCTCCCAGCTGGGCCAAATGGTGATCAGTCTGGTGGAGCCTTTGGCCCATTCCAAGCACCTGTCCTTGAACTTCGAGTTTGAAAAGGGGCTTCCCTTTGTAATGGCCGATGAAAACCGGCTGCAACAGATTCTTTTTAACCTGCTGGGCAATGCGGTCAAGTTCACCCACCAGGGGGAAGTGACCCTCATGGCCCGGGAGTTCGGGGACAGCATCAGCATCGAAGTCAAAGACACCGGTATCGGCATCGCCATCAAACAATGGGGACGGCTGTTCGAGCCTTTTGTACGGGAGCATCCCGAGGTGATCGACGAGATGGGCGGCAGTGGACTGGGGCTTTCGATCACCTTGCAACTGATCGAATTGCAAGGTGGCCGTTTGGAGATGATGAGCCAGCCGGGTCAAGGGACCTCTTTTTCCTTTTGTCTGCCTGCCGCCAAGAGCCTGCGCAGCTACTCCGAACCTCCGCCCAAAAAAGAGACCCAGCCGCATCAGGTCGAACTGGTCCAGCAATTGGGGACCAAAATTCTGGTCATCGATGATGAACCGGGCAACGTGGCCCTGCTCGAAGACATCCTGGGACACCAAGGCTATCAGGTGATCTCCGCCCCCGGCGGCGTTGAGGGACTGGAGATTTTGGAAGACCTGACCCCCGATCTGGTCCTGCTCGACCTGATGATGCCCAACATCAACGGTTATGAGGTCTGCAAGGAGATGCGGCGGCTTTTCTCTCCCGAGGTGCTGCCGATCTTGATCCTCACCGCCAAATCCCACGCCGGGGGGCTGGAGGAAGCCTTTGCGGCGGGGGCCAACGACTACATTACCAAGCCGATCTTGGGCAAGGAACTGCTGGCCCGGCTGGAGCTGCACCTTAAAATCAAGGAAAACGCCAGTTTGACCGAACGGATCACCCTGCTCGACCAAACCCAAAGGGAACTCTCCAGGACTAGGGAAAGCCTGATCAGCATTTTGGACAAAACACCGGGACCGGTATTGCTGCTGGATGTCCAACTGCTCCCCCGGTACGCCAACCAATCGGCACGTATCCATTTTGGCCTGGGGCCGGACCAACTGCCTTCCTTGGACAAACTCTTTGACGGGGCCGAACAGCTCAAGGAAGCGGCAAAAAAATCAACCCGCCTGGACCCCTTGCCCGGCGTATCTTCCCGCAAGGACGGTTCCTTGGTCAGCATGGCCAAACTCGAAAGCGGCGATTGGGTTTTAAGCCTCCAGACCCAAGAGAAAAAACCGGTCCGTTCGGAAGCGGATTTTCGCGAACAGATCGTTAAGGTCATGCAATTGGCCTTGGACTGCTGGGAAAACAGCAGTGGAGAAACCAAATTCGACTTGGCCGAGAAAAGCGGAATCTGGCGGATCTACCAGGACGAGGGGCGGCTGCGGACCCGAATTTTGGACAAGTATTGCAGCCTCAAGACCTTGCCCCAAAACCCCCGGTACATGGACGTGATCCGCACCGCCCACTTTGTCCTCTCCTCCTGCCCCCAAAGCGTCCAACTCAAGGGGGAGCTGCAACGTACCCTGGAAGAATTGCAGGTGATGGTTTAACCCTTCCCTTTGGCCTTGTGGAAGCAGTCTTTGTTTATGGCACCCTCAAAAAGGGCCACAAAAATCACCACTATCTGGCCCCGGCCCAAGGCTGGGCGGCCAAAATGGAGGGCTTGAGCCTGCACCTTGGACCCGGATACCCTTACGCCTGTTTGGGGTCCGGTTCCCTGGAGGGGGAGGTTTATTTTGTTTCATTGGAGCAGTTGGAACGGCTCGATCAACTGGAGGAAGCTCCCCACTACTACCAAAGAGTGTTGAGACCGGTTTGGACCGAACCTTTGGGCTGGTTTTCCGCTTGGGTGTACCTGCGCAATGAGGCACAAGCGCTTCCCCTACTCCAAACCGGGGTCTGGACGTTGGCAGAGGAATCCCAAAAAAGAGAAAAAAATTGATCTTTTAAGACCAAACCATTATCCTTGGCCCATCCAGCCCAAAATCCACCTTTTCCCAGGCTCAAACGTGAGAGTCAAAGCCCTTGATTATGAAAACCCCATTGCCGTTCTCCGGGACATCTATTGGGTGGGATTTTACGACCAAGAGGCGGACCTGCACTGCAACCCCTACCTGATCATTGACGACGAAGAGGTGTTGCTCTTTGACCCAGGCTCGATCCCCCACTTTTCGGTGGTCATGCGCAAGGTGATTGATGTCATCAACCCCGAAGAAATCACCCACGTGGTCTTGAGCCACCAGGACCCGGACGTTTGCGGCAACATCGCCGTGGTCGAAGACCTGATCGGCAGGGACGACCTCAAGCTGGTCAACCATTCCAGCCTGACCCGGTTGGTCCAACATTATGGGGTGAAGTCCCCGTTTTATGAGGTGGACAAAAATGGCGGCAAATTGGAGCTCAAAAGTGGAAGGGTCTTGGAGTTTTTGCACACCCCTTTTTTGCATTCCCCCTTTGGGATTGTCACCTACGACCACGAGTCCAAAAGCCTGTTCAGCTCCGACATCTTCGGCGGCCTTTCGGACCATTGGTCCCTGTTCGCCTCCGAAGATGCCGCCTTTGAATCCATGAGCCGTTGGCACCAGTTGATCATCCCCTCCAATCGAGTCCTCAAGGACTTCTTGCAAAAACTGGAGCGGTTTGACATCCAGCGGATCTTGCCCCAACACGGTTCCATCTTGGAAGGGTCGTTTGTGCCCCGGGCGATCGAGCACCTGCGGAACCTGCCTTGCGGGATCGATCTGACCGGAGGGACCTTGCCGTGAAAGAAAGTATCCTCACTACCGGAGGGCGGCATGTTTCCGAGGTTCGGGACATCAACCGCTCCTTGGCCGAAAAAGCCCTGAACATGCGCTGTCAGGCCTACCTGAGCCAGGTCAAGGCCAACCTTTTGACCGCCACTATCTACGGGATCAACAACAGCAAAAAGAGCCTGCAACGGGAATTGGACCAAAAGACCCGGCTGGAACGGGAACTCAAGGTCGCCAACGCCACCAAAGACCGGTTGCTGTCGATCCTGGCCCACGACCTGCGATCCCCCTTTACCAACCTGATCGGCATTGCCGAGGGGTTGAGCAAAAATCTCCAGCCCCCCAACCTGGAAAGCCTGGGAGAGCACATCGGCATGGTTCACTCGGTGGCCTTGAGCGGGGTTGAGCTGGTGGACAACCTGCTCACCTGGATCTGGGGCCTGAGCGGCCAGATCAAACCCCAGCCGGTCCGTTTTGAGGCCAACAAATTGGTCCAAGAGCTGTTTATGCTCTTTGAGTCCCATGCCAAAAACAAATCGATTTCCCTCAAGTGCGAAATGCCCGCCGGTTCCGAGATCCAGGCGGACCGGCACATGACCCAAACTATCCTGCGCAACCTGATCAGCAACGGCATCAAATACACCGCCAACGGAGAGGTGCTGGTCAAGCTGGAGGAGCGGAACCGGGAGTGGGTCTTTTGGGTGATCGACACCGGCGTGGGGATTGCGCCCGAGGTTTTGGATCGGTTGTTCAAAAACCAGCTGGTGGAATCTGCGACAGGGACGGCAAAAGAATACGGCACCGGCCTGGGGTTGTTCCTGGCCAAAGAGCTTTGTGAGTCCCAAAGCGGCAAGATTTGGGTGACTTCCAAACCGGGGCAAGGCAGTCAGTTCGCCTTCAGCTTGCCCAAGGTTTATTGACCGACCCACCCCAAAACTTGGGTCCAACTACGGGCGGTTTTGCTGGAGCAGAAACTCCCCCAACCGGTGGTCCGACCCGCGGATGTGCTCCACAAACCAGATTTCCAGGTCCAGACCCAAGTCGATCCAAGGGTTGTGGGCGGTGTCGTCTCCTTCGTCCAGGGCCTTTTTGTAGGCCAAATATTCCCGTTTGGCCCGTTGGACCATCTTGGCGAAGGTTTGGTGTTCCTTGAGGTGGTCGGCCAGTTCCGGGTAATGGGTCTCGTTCATGTAGGCTTCTTCGGTGCTGAAATGGTCGGCCACATAATGTTCCAGCAACACCAAGGTCCGCTCAAACAGTTTTGAATCTGCGCTTTCGGCGCTTTTCAGCAACAGGTCTCTGATCGCAAAGAACCGCCGGTGTTGGTGGTCTTGCCACAACAATCCGGTTTCCAAGGCTTTATTCCATTCCTGATTCGCCAACGGTCTCCCCCTCTGAATATTAGGTCTGGTGAAAGGTCAAGCTATCCAACCCTCGACGAAAGGTCAATCCGGCTCGGTACCTAGGGTCTTTTTTGGCAGGCGGGCCTCCTTTTGTTCCAAGGCGCTTTTGGCCAACACAAACGCCTTTTTCAAGGCCACAAAATTGGCCGCCTCCCCGCCATGGTCTGGGTGGTGGACAAACAACAACTGGTGGTACTGTTTTTTCAGCTGCCCTTGGTCAAACTCCTGGGGCAACGCCAATAGCTTGAGGGCCGCCTGGAGCTTCGGGTCCAACGGAGGAACCGGTTTTTGGGGCCGGGCGGTGGGTTTTCCCTGGAAGGCTGCGGTTTGGAAATAACCCTCATACTCCCGACAAAACGCCTGCCCTTGGGCCTTGAGCTCCGAATGGGAAACCTTGTACACCTGCCCGATTTTTGAAGTGGGGTCTGAATCCGGGGTTTTGAGGAACGGAAAGGGCCGCTGCAACACCCACAAAAATCGTTCCGATTCCTTGACAATCTGGTGGGCGGTCCATTCCTGCTGGACCTGGATGAAGTTGGGGGACCGGTTGCCATAAAGGAAGTCGTTGGGGCTCAAGAGGGGTGCGCCACTGTCCGCCCACTGTTGGGCACAAAGCCTACGGCCCAAAAACCGGGGGCCAAATCCGGGGGGCAAGCCTTGTCCCGGCTTTTTGCCCACTTGGCTGAAGGCCTTTAAACTGGCCTCCTGCTGGCTCAGTTCCTCCCCTTGGGCCACCGGTTCCCCGGTCGCAAAATAATGAAACAAAGAGGGCCAAACCGCCCAATACCAACCGCCGGTCGTAGGGGCAATCGCCCAGACCGGGGCATCCTTGTTTTGCAGGAAGGCGTACCGGGTGTTCTCAAAGGGATTGGCGGTCGCAGGCCAAAGCGAGTTTTCCAGGTAGGACTTGGCGTACCGGTCCACCCCGGTCTGGTTGGCCACAAAGGTCTCGATCCCTTGGGCCCAGGCCTGTTCCCGCAGGTAGGGCTCGCAGACCAATCGCTTGACCTGGGCCAAGGCCAACTTTTTGTGGCCCTCAAAGCCACAGAGCAATGGCGGCCTAGTGTCTCGAACCCAGAGGTTGTCCCAAAGGCCCCAAAACCAGCCCCAGGGCTTGGGGGCCTGGGTGACTCCAAAAAAAAACTTTAAGGTCTCGGCGGCCAAGGCTTCCTTTGGGGTTAAAGACGAGCCGCAGTTTCGGCGGCAAGGTCGGAGGGACCCTTCCAAAGCGCCACCTGTTGGCAATCCTCTGCATGGTCGGCGCACCAAAGGGCCAACTCCGGGTCCAATTTTTGGGCCCGAGCAAAATCCGCCAAAATCCCGGCAATGGCCATCGGGGCCAGCGGTTTGCGGTAGGGCCGGTTTTGGGCCAATGCCTGGAACACATCGGCAACCGCAATGATTCTGGCTTCAAGGGGTAATTGGGTGCCCTGCTCCCCAAAGGGGTAACCGGTCCCGTCGGGGCTTTCGTGGTGCAGGGAAGCCCAACGGGCGATGTCCTCCAGACCGGTGATGGCCGAAAGGATTTGGAAGGTTTCAAAGCTGTGGTGGTTGATCCGGGCTCGTTCGATCTCATCCAAGGGGCCGGGTTTGTCCAAAATCTCATCTGGCACCTGGAGCTTGCCCAGGTCGTGCAGCAACCCGGCGATTTCGAGTTTGTCGCAGGTCTCTTCGTCCAAACCAAAATTTTGGCCCAGGTACCGGGAAAGCTGGGCGACCCCAACCGAATGTTCATGGGTAAACCGGCTTTTGGTATCCACGATTTCGGCGAAGATCCGGGCCAGTTGCAGCACCTGGGCAAACCCCAAACCCAAAGGCTCCCGGAGCTTCGATTGGGCCTCCAGAAACCGGTTCAAATGCCTGGGTTCCTGGGCAAGCCAGAAGGCATCATGTTCGGCCAAACCACAAAACATCGCCACCAATTCCGGGGCAAAATAACTGCCCGAAAGGGTTTTGATCCTCTCTAAGATGTTGGGTTTCTGTTCCAACACGTTTTTTTGGTAAAACCCGGCGGCCATTACGTCGGCACGGTCACACAAAAACACCCAGTTGGCCAGGATCGCCACCTCGGGCGCTACCTCTAGGTCTTTGAACCGCTCCCAGGGGGTGTGGTGGTAAAGTACATAGGGGGCCAGCTCGGCCAAAGGGGCAAAACGGCGCAACCGGTCAAAACCGACCCGGGCATGTTCCTCCGCCCCTTCCCAAGCCAACTGCTGGACCAGATAGTGGTGGGTCAAGGTGCTGGAAACCCCTAGGTCGTGGAGCATGCCCAAGTTGAACAGCTGCTCTGCCCCCAAGTCCCAGGGCCGCAGGTTCGCCCCCTGGTGGACCATGAAGCCAACCCTTTTTCCGTGCTGGAAGCTGTCCACCCCCACCAGATCCAATGCATCGGTCAAAGCCAATACGGCTTGACCCAAATCCACCTTTAACTTCATGGCGTTGTTCCCAAGCTCCTTCCATTTGCGGGACCTTCGGTCCATCCCTTGGTTCCGATTCCAGCCTACGCCCAAAACCAAGGCCTGTCAGTACAGTTTTTGGCCCCAACTCACCACTGGAACAAAGCATTTCCTACCGACAGCTGCTCTTTTTGGCAGTCCCCCATTGACCGACTGGCCCCGCTGTTGAATGATTGGCCTCCAGCGCCCCTCAACCCTTACAACCGGAGAATCCCAGCGATGGAATGGAAAATTTTTATCACCACCTTTGTGACCATTTTTTTGGCCGAAATGGGCGACAAAACCCAATTCGCCGCTCTCGCCGCTTCTTCGGAAACCAAGGCGACCTATACGGTCATGGCAGCGGTAGTATTGGCTTTGGGCCTGGCCGGGGTCTTGGGGGTCATTGCCGGGAGGTTTTTGGGGGAATGGGTCGATCCGCAAAGGCTCAAGTACCTTTCCGGGTCCCTGTTCATCGCCGTAGGGATCTGGGTGGTCCTGGGCCGGTGACCGGTCCTTGGGAACTTTTTAGTTCTTAAAATTGAGCAGCGGCCCGGTCTCGCCCGGTCCCCGTCCGGCGTTGGCACCAAAGGCAACACAAGCCTGAGGGTTGTAAACGGTGGACACCCCTTCGACACAGGTCCCCTTGGTTTCCTTGCACCGGTTCTCACAAAGCTTGACCGGCTTAAAGATCACCTTGTCCGAGAGGTGGGTCAGCAGCGGACTGGCTTGACAGCCTTGCATGCAGGCCTTGACATGGGGGTCACTCCCGCCGCTGTCGCAGCCCAAAAGCCCTACCAGCAAAAGCCCCAAACCAAGCAGGCGGAACCATCGAAAAGGTCCTAAAGCAAAAGAATTCAATTTTGTCCCCGTTCGGTCAAAAACTTTCCCATCCTGGCATCGGTTTCCATAATATGGGTGGAAAGCCAGTCCTTTAGAAAGGTCAACAGGGCGATGGAGATGTCCATGCCCCCTTCGGAAATCACTCCCGCAAGGTAGGTGATCTTGTCGGTGAAACCTTTGTGTTCCGCTTTGTGGGCATCCGTCCCCGGATACTGGAAGACCCGCATCAGCTCTTCTTCCACCACAAAATGGGTGTGGATGTAATAACCCAGGTTTTCCAACACCGCTCGGGCCAATTTGTCCCGCTCTTCCGTGGCGCTGGTGCGGTCGGTGGAAACCTCGTAGAGAACATTCAGGTTTTCGATCAAAAACTTGTGCTCTTCATCCACCACCTTGATGTGGGTCGCCAAACGATCATTCCACTCGATAAACGCCATGTTTCTCCAAAGGTCATTGCAAGTCTAGCTTGGATTATAGCGAAAGAACGAAAATTGTCACCTATCTTTTCTCTTAACTTCAGTTGAACTTGTATCTCCCGCTCTTTCAGGGCAGAATGGGATCAGCACTTTGATTCCAAACCTATGGACACTGCACCCCAATTGCCCAAGATCCTGGTGGTTGACGACCAACCGGAGAATCGGGCGGCCTTGACCCGGCTTTTGCACCGCCTCAGCGTGGAGATCCTTGCGGTCGGCACCGCCGGGGAAGCGCTGCAATTGGCCCAAGAGCACGACTTTGCCTTGGGCATACTGGACATCATGATGCCCGATGTGGACGGGCTGCAGTTGGCGGCCCAAATCAAGGGACTTAAACTCAACCACCCCTTGCCCCTGCTCTTTTTGTCCGGCGTTTTGGATGTAGCCCCCAAAATGGCGGAGGCCTACAGCTTAGGTGCGGTGGATTTTTTGACCAAACCCTACGAACCCACGGTTCTGCTGGGCAAGGTAAAGGTGTTTTTGGAGCTCAACCGCCAAGAATTGGCCCTGACCCAAAGCCTGTTGGAACTCCACCAGCTGAACCGGCACCTGACCCAAGAGATCGAAGAACGCAAGAAGGCGCAAGAGAACCTGCTCAGCTCCAGAAGGACCTTGCAGGCCCTGTTTGACGGGATCAGCGATGCCATTTTGATCTTGGACTCCAACTTTCGGATCACCGAATGCAACCTAGGGGCGGTCAAGATGTTTGGGCTCAGCCAGGACCAAATGGGGGGCCTTTTGGCTTCTGACCTGCTGTATGGCCCCAAGTGGCCCAAAAAAGAACTGGCCCAAAAACTGGAGTCCCAAAGCCGCGGAGCGCTTTTGGAATGGCAGGCACAACCGCAAGAAGGCGACCCGATTCTGGTGGAGATCGGCTCTGAGCGCATCCTGGTTGAAGGCAAGGCCGCCCGGCTGCTGTCGATCCGGGATATCTCCAGCCGCAAGCTGGCTGAAGAAAAGCTGCGAAAACTCTCCCAGGCGGTAGAACAAAGCCCGACCAGCATCCTGATCACCGACACCAAGGGGCGGATCGAGTACGTAAACCGGAAGTTTTGTTCCCTGACCGGGTACCGTCCCGACGAATTGGAAGGGAAGAATCCCAAAATCCTCAAAAGTGGCCAGACCTCCAAAAACACCTACAAGGAACTCTGGACCAGCATCAAATCCGGCCACCCCTGGTCGGGCGAATTGATCAACCGCAGGAAGGACGGCACGCTCTACCATGAGTTGACCCACATCACCCCCGTCTTTGACCAACACCACCAGATCACCCACTACCTGGGCATCAAAGAGGACATCACCCAACGAAAGCAGGCGGAAGAAGCCTTGATCAACGCCACCAAGGAGGCCAGCCGGGCCAATCAGGCAAAGTCCGAGTTTCTGGCCAACATGAGCCACGAAATCCGTACCCCGATGAATGCCATTTTGGGTTTTTCCGAGATCCTCGCCGACTTGGTGGAAGACCCCCAACAGGCCCAATTTGTCCGGCACATCCAAACCAGCGGCCATGCCTTGTTGACCTTGATCAACGACATCCTGGACCTCTCCAAGGTCGAGGCGGGCAAGATCCGCCTGGAGCTGACCCACTTTGACCCAAGGCCTTTGATCTACGAAATGCGGGAGCTCTTTTCCCAAAAGGCGGAGGAACGGGGGCTGGCCTTTTGGGTCAAATTGGACCCCCAGTTGCCCCCGGCCATCTTGGCCGATGAGGTCCGGTTGCGGCAGATTTTGTTGAATCTGGTGGGCAATGCGGTCAAATTCACCCAACAAGGTCATGTCCGTCTGGCCGTCAAAGCCCTGCACCAAGGTGAATCCACCTTGGACTTGGTGCTGATGGTCGAAGACACCGGGATCGGGATTGCCCAGGAGAACCTGGAGCGTATCTTCGGAGCCTTTGAACAGGTGGAAGGGCAAAGTTCCAAGTACGGTGGTACCGGGCTGGGGCTGGCCATTACCAAACGTTTGGTGGAGATGATGGGCGGGCAAATTTTGGTCAAAAGCCGTCTGGGCCAGGGAACCACCTTTGTGGTCAAGCTGACGGGAGTCGGCTTCAGCCGAGTCAGCCAAAAACCTGTCGAAGAACAGCCCGGAGACCTAGGCCACCTGAGCTTTGCCCCCGCCACCTTGTTGGTAGTTGACGACTTGGCGGTCAACCGCACTTTGATCAAACAATACCTTTCCAAGTACCCTTTTGAAATCTTGGAAGGCTCCAATGGCGAAGAAGCCCTGGACCTGGCGACCACCTACCAACCGGCGTTGATCCTGATGGACATGAAGATGCCGGTCCTAGACGGCTACCAAGCGACCGCCAAACTCAAGGGAAACCCGTTCCTGCAAAAGATCCCGGTGATCGCCGTCACCGCTGCGGTGATGAAAAACGAGGAGGAGAGAATCCTGGGGCTGTGCGACAATATACTCTCCAAGCCACTGTCTAAAATCAGTTTACTTTCAAAATTGGCCCTTTACTTAAAACACGATATCCCAAACAATGAGCCCGCTCCCCAGCCGGAGGTCACAGGCCCGCTCAAGGGGGACCCGGTCAAGTGGAATAGGCTCTTGACGTTGCTCAAACGGGAGTTTGGCCCTCAAGTCAAGGCGGTTCGGGAAACCCTCACCCTCAACGATGCCGAAGCGCTGGGGCTTGAACTTTCCCAAGCGGCTAAAAAAGAGGGGTACCCGCCCTTGGAGCAATGGGGTACACTACTCTACCAGCTGGCCCTGGGATTTGAGGCCGAACGACTCAAGGAAAGCCTGCAGGATTACGAAAGATTGACCCAAGAGTTTCAACAAGCCCTTCGCTCCCTGGCACCATGAACGAAAACAAGGCCTTTCGCATTTTGATCGTGGATGACACCCAAAAAAACATCCACCTGCTGGGGACTCTGCTGCGCAAGGAAAACTACCTGATCAACGTTGCCTACGACGGAGAATCGGCCCTGGAGTTGGCCAACAAGGTTTTGCCCGATTTGATTCTGCTGGACGTAATGATGCCAGGGATCGACGGCTACGAAACCTGCAAAAGGCTCAAGGCCAATGTTCGGACCGAACCAATCCCGGTGATCTTTTTGACCGCCAAAACCGAAACCAAAGACGTGGTTTTGGGGTTCGAGTCGGGGGCGGTGGACTTTGTCTCCAAACCCTTCAGTGCGGTAGTGCTGCTCGCCCGAGTGCGGACCCACCTCAAGCTGCGCCGGGCCTTGGTGGAGTTGGAGGAAAAAAATCAGGTCCTGGAGCAAATGGTGATTTCCGATGGCCTGACCCAGCTGTACAACCACAAATTCATCTTTGAGATCCTCTCCAAAGAGTTGGCCGATGCCCGGCGTTACGGGGACCCGGTTTCGGTGATCATGTTTGACCTGGACCACTTCAAAAAGGTCAACGACGTTTATGGCCACCCGGTGGGGGATGAAGTTTTGGTCAAAGTGGCCCGAACCATCAAGGACTCGATCCGGGAATCGGACCTGGCCGGACGGTACGGCGGGGAAGAATTTCTGGTGGTGCTGCCCAAAGCCACCTTGGCCGACACCAAAGTGGTGGCCGAAAAGATCCGCAAAAACATCGCGGCCCTCACCTGGACCCAGCCCGGCCTTGCCATCACCATCAGCGGCGGGGCGACCGAGTTTAACGGCGGCAACGAACTGGAGTTGATCGACACCGCCGACAAATTGCTCTATGAAGCCAAAAACAACGGTCGAAACCGCATCGCATTTGCCCCCCAAAAGGAGATCGACGGATGAACGGTTCCGCCTCCATCCTGGTGATCGAGGACTCTCGGTCCAACTTGGCCCTGCTCAAGCACCTGCTCAACCGAGCGGGATACCAGACCTGCGAAGCAATGGACGGAGACAGCGGCTTGGCCCTTGCCGCCAAGGTCCTTCCCGACTTGATCCTGCTGGACGTGATGATGCCAGGGATCAATGGCTTTGAATGTTGCCGAAGACTCAAGGCCAACCCCCAAACCGCCGAGATTCCGGTGGTTTTTTTGACTGCCCTTTCGGGGCTGGAGAACATGTCCCTGGCCTTTGAGCTGGGGGCGGTGGACTACCTGATCAAGCCTTATGTCGGCCCCGAGCTGTTGGCCCGTGTGGCCAATCACCTCAAGCTCCGGCAGGCCCAAGACTCCCTGCTCGGCCAAAACCGGGAACTCAACTTGGCCCTGGCGAGCCGGGACAAGCTCTTTTCCCTGATCGCCCACGACCTCAAAACCCCGGTCAACGCCCAGCGGAGCATCATCGACCAGCTGCTCCATACCGACCCCCAAAAAGAACCGGAGGAGGTCAAAGAGCTGGTCCAGCTGCTGCTCCAGGCTTCCGACCAAACCGCCCGCCTCCTCGAAAGCCTTCTGGAATGGGCCAAAACCCAAATCTTGGGGGTAACGGCTCCGCCGGGGCCGCTGGACCTCAACCAACTGGCCCAAGACCTAGGGCTCTGGCTGAGCCGTTTGTCGGTGGGCAAGAACATCAAACTGGTTTTTGGTCTGGACGGCCTGCCGACCGCTTTTGGGGATGAACAAACTGTGGCTACGGTGCTGCGCAACCTGCTGGTCAACGCCATCAAATTCTCCCTCTCCGGCTCCAAGGTACAGGTCCTGGGCCAAGACCTGGGCAAGGAACTGCGGATCGAGGTGATCGACCAAGGGGTGGGTATCTCCGAGGCTGCCCAAAAGAAACTCTTCCAGGTAGGAGAAACGGTGAGCACCCGCGGGACCAGCGGCGAAACCGGCACTGGCTTGGGGTTGATTTTGTGCAAGGAATTTGTCGAACAAAGCGGTGGGAAAATTGGCTTTGAAAGCGCCCCAGGCCGGGGAAGCCGCTTCTGGTTTACCCTCCCCAAGGCCCCAGACCCAACGGCCTAAGCTGGTACTAAGGCTCCCAAGACCGCATCTTTTTGTCGCGCCAAGTCCGGGGTACGGGTTTTCCCACTAGGGTTTTTTGCACAAAGTTGGTAGAGTGGGGCAACACTCTTGGCCAACCACTTAAGATGTCCAAACAGATCCAAAAACTTCTGGCTTCCCAAAATCTTGCCTCCGGCATGAAGGTGATTGCAATCGTCGGTTTTACCGACAGCTACACCCCCATGGGGCCGCAACAGGCCGATTGGATCAAGCTCAACTTCGACAAGGCTGTGGCCAAGGTCAGAAGAACCGGGGAAGAGGTCAGCTTGCCGGTCAACCAAGTCAAGGTATCGGACCACCTGCTTCGGCTTGAGCACTTGGAACTGACCGGCAAGGACTTTGTGGTCCATTCCGGCAACTTCGGCGAAGAACTGGAATCCAACGGCCTGACCTTGGTTATCGCCGAGACCGAAGCCAAAAGCGATTCCGCCAAGGAGATGGTTTACAGGGAAAAGGTCAAGACCATCAACCGGATCCTAGAAAAAATCGACCTGGGACGAACCCTAAACCACCAGGCGACCCAAGAGTTGGAACATACCTTCGAGGCGATCCGCAACGAAAAGGTCAACCTGGATACGGTCAACCGGCAGGTAGATGTTATCCTGGCCGACCATGGCCTGGAGGTCTTGAAGCTGATTTCCCTGTTGGAGCAAAACGACAACGCCTACCAACACAGCATTGAGCTGGGGGCGATGTTCCATTCCATGTACTTCGACTACATCGCCCGGATCGGGGTCCACCCCAGCGGCCTGAGCACCCGGAGGGAGGTCTTTTTGGGGGCCTTTGTGCACGACTTTGGTATGGCCAAGGTGCCCAAGGATATCTACGAGAGCAAAGACAAATTCGACAAGGGCAGCCCCGAGTGGAACCTGATCCGTCAGCATCCCCAAGAGGGGGCAAAAATGCTCGAAAAGATCGGCATGCCGCCGGTCATCGTCAACATGGCCTTGTACCACCATGTAAAATTCGACTCCTCCTTGGCCAGCAGCTACCCGGAAAAACTGCTTTTTAAAAACGCCTCCACCGAGTCCAGATTGCTTTCCCTGCTGGATGTTTTCCAAGGGCTCACCGGTCGGCGCAACTACGCCAAGACTTGGTCCCCCCCGGCGGCGATGCGGTTCATGGAAGCCTTGGTCGGCAGCGAGTTTGAGGAAAAAAGCTGGTCGGTCTTTTTGGGCCTGATGGGCAAGTACCCGGTCGGCTCTTTGGTGCGGTTGAGCAGCGGGGAACTGGCCTTTGTGGTCTCCCAGTCCCCCAACGATGCCAGCCGCCCCATGGTGGTCCCGGTGGTCAACAAAGCGGGGGAGGAGTTAACCCACAACCAACTGATCTTACTGGAAACAGAATTGTACGTTGAAATTGTCGGGGACATGCAGGCAACCGAGGTTTTTGGCGACCGGACCCTAGAGGTTTTTTCTTCCATCCAGCTGGCCTAACCCCACAACCCACCTCACCTCAAACCCAAGGGCGGTCGCCTTTGGAGACTAGGTGCAGGCACAACCTAGCCTATAAACCATGATTGAATTGATCGATTCCCCTTTGCTTGAAACCCGGCGGGTCTTGGGCAAGGACTTTTTCGCCGGACTGATCAACAAGTTTGAAGCGGATTACCCCAATCTGTTGGCAAACCTGGAAGACCTATACCGGTCCGAATCCTTTGAGGCCTTTGAGGATGAGGCCCACAAGCTCAAAGGGATTGCCCTGAACCTGGGGGCTCAAGCCTTGGGGGACCTGTGCAAGGCGATGCAGCTCCAACGCTCCAAGGGGAAACCGGAGATGATCCCGGTCCTGCTCGACTTGGTCCGGCCCATCGCCGAAGCTTCCATCAAAGGGTTGCGGCTGGAGCTGAACCACTTTTAGGTCCCGGTCGGTTTCCCAGAGGAAACCTTACATCCCAAACTGGGCCAACAAACTGTCCACCGAAGGTTCGACCGCCTCCAGAGCGGCCTCCGGTCCGGGGGACTTTTGCAGGGATTGGTAAAAGGTCTCGAACAAGGAGGCCAGATCCTCCCCGGTTTGTTTGGGGAACTGCCGGGGCTGGGTGTGCAGGTTGCCCAGGAAGCTGACGTAGCTGGCGATCACCTGATTGGCCTTGCCCATCAAAGAGATCAAGGCGCTGCACAAGACCAGCGCCAAATGGGCCCGGCCAAACCAACTGGTGAGCAGCCCCACCTCGCCCAAGTGCTTCACCAATCCCGAGGGATTCCAGCGCCCCTGGTCGTCCAGGGCTTCCAAGAACTCGGAGAAATGGATGGACCGGGTCAAGATTCCGGCTTTTTCGACGTTCAGGTGCAAATCCTCCAGACATTGGGCCAACTCCATCACTTCGGGCAGCCCATTGGAATCCACCTGCAAAGGCTCATAGTACCGCTTCAGGAACTTGGCCTGCTCGGTCAGGCGTTTGAGCAGGTCATAGACCCAGTCCCTTTGTTGCAACAACCCCAACGCTTGGAGCCGAACCAGCTCTTCATAAATCCGGGCGGTGTTCAAAACCTCTTCTTCCAAAAGCCGGTCTAACACCTCGCTTTTCAGGTTTCGCAACAACCTCCGCCAAATTTCCGGGGAACGCAACTCCACAGCCAACCGGTTTTCCACCAATTCATTGTACAACTGGGTCATCAACACATTGTGCTTTTTGACCCGGATGCCTTTTTTCATGCCCCGGATCCGGTTGGCCAACTTGTATTGGTCGTGCACCAACCGCTCCAGCCGTCCGTACAGAACCGAGGCCACCACCAGATACATGTCCAGGTTGTCTTGGTAGGCCGAGTCCTCCAGGCGGACCGAAGGGTCTTCCAAGTGTTCGTTCAAGTCGGGCAGGGAGGAGAGGTCGAGCCCCAAGAGCAGCGACTCGCCGTTGGACTGGATGGAAGCCCCCCGAGGCTGTCCCAACAGGCACCGCTCCCCGAACAGGGTGAACGACTCGCCCAGGCTGTCGATCTGCTTTTCCTTTTTGTTTTCCAGCTTGATGAAAACATCCAGCCGCCCTTTGATCAAAAGATAAATCTCTTGGTCAAACATGCCTTCCACCACCGGGCGTTCACCGTTGCCCAAGTCCATGAATTTGGCATAATCGAAGATCCGACTGCGCAATTCCTTGGGCAACCCGGCAAACAAGGAGGTCTGGCCCAGAAGATTGATAAAGTCCTCACGGCTTTGGGGAGCCGTGTTTTTCAGGTAATTGGTATGTGGATTGTTCATGCTGAAAGTCCCCCTAAGTACACCCAAAAAGCCCCAAAAACTCGAACGCTTGAAAAAAAGTCACTCCATTGCCTTTTGCAGTTCCTTGAACAGTTTGCTGACCCCGGCCATGTCAAAGACCATGCACATCTCCACCAGTTCTTCCGCCCAATTCTCCAGGGCACAAAACCCCATCTCCTTGGCTTCGGTGAGGACCTTTTGCCCGAAGTCCTCCATGTCGTTGATGGTCTGGTTCAAAACCAGCTCTTCCACCGCCACCGAGTACTTCTCCTGGTAGGGGCCAAAGCCCTCCAGGGCCGCCAGTGCTTGTCGGCTCAAGGGCAGGCGACAGGCCGGAGCGTTCACCCGTTGGAAGTCGTGAGCCAAAAAGCGGCACAGGCAGGTCAATAAATCTTCCCGCCGAATGGGTTTGGAGAGATAACCGGAAAATTCGTTTTTCAGGTCCAATTCCTGGTCTTTCATCACCGCCGCCGTCACCACCACCACCGGAATACCGGCGGTTTCGGGCCGGGCACGAAGCTTTTCTAGGACTTCTTTCCCCCCCAGCCCGGGCATCTTGTAGTCCAGCAGGATCAGGTCCGGTTGCCAAGAAGCGGCGAGTTCCAAAGCCTCCCAGCCGTCTTTGGCTTCCGCCAAGGAGAGCTTGGGGTAGGGCAAAAATCCGCAGATCAACTGCCGGTTTTCGGTCAAGTCGTCCACCACCAAAAGTTTGGCGGCCCCAAAGACCAGCCCCTCAAAATCGATTTTTCCCGGTTTGCCCTGTTCATCAGCCGGTTGCAGCACCTCTACCGCCGGAAGGATCAGGTCAAATCTGCTGCCCTTTCCCAGGGAGCTTTGGACCTGGATTTCCCCGCCCATCATTTCCACCAATTTTTTGGTGATTGCCAGCCCCAACCCGGTTCCGCCATACTTGGCCGCGCTTTGCCCCCGAAGCTGATCGAAAGCTCCAAAGATGCTGTCCAATTGGTCTTCGGGGATACCGATCCCCGTGTCCTCCACGCTGACGGTCAGTTGAACCGTTGGATCGTTCCCAACCGCATTCAGGGCCAAGGTGATCCGCCCTTGCTCCGTAAATTTTACGGCATTGCCGATCAGGTTGAGCAACATCTGGCGCATCCGCACCTCGTCCAAGAAAACCCTGGCGGGCAAGGTAGGCCCCAGCTTCAGCTCGAAGGCCAGCCCCTTTTCCCGCATCACCTGGGAAAACACCTGCCCCAGTTCCTGGCACAAGGTGAAAAGCTCCACCGGAACGTATTCCAACCGGAGCTTTCCGGCCTCCACCTTGGAGAGGTCCAGGATGTCGTTGATCAACGCCATCAAGGTGCGGCCACTGGACAAAATGGCGCTTAAATATTCTTTTTGTTTGGAGTTGGTGACCAGAGAGGTCAAAATCTCGGAAAAGCCCAAGATTGAATTCATCGGGGTGCGAATCTCGTGGCTCATGTTGGCCAAAAACTCCGACTTGGCCCGGTTGGCCCTTTCGGCGGTCTCTTTGGATTCAACCAAGGCCTGTTCAAACCGCTTTTGGCTGGTCAAGTCCACACTGATCCCCAGGACCGAGTGACAGTCCCCTGCCCCATCAAACAGCGGGACCTTGATGGACTGAAGGGTCAGGTCTTCGCCGTAACAATTTTGGATGTGTTCTTCATGGATGAACAAGGGTTCCTTGAGGGCGATCACCCTTTGGTCGGCCTCTTTGATCCGGGCCACGTCCTCGGCCACCGGGTTGAAGTCCCCATCGGTACGGCCCAAAAGCTGTTCCCGCTGGACCCCATAAAGCCGAGCCATGGAGCGGTTGGCCAAGAGAAACCGGCCTTCCTTGTCTTTGACGGAGATGAGGTTGGGGTCGGTTTCCAAGATCGCCTTAAAAAAGATCCCTTCCAAGGCCGGGTCCAAGGCGATTTGTGCTTCACTGAGTACCTTCAGCCCTGGCCGACCGGAGCCCAGAGCCATCAAGGCCTTTTGTCCGTCAATGGGCAAGGCAATGGCCTGTTCGGTTTGGTCGCCCAGCCGGAGGGCACCTTCCCAATAACCCAGTTCCTCCAACCGGCTCCAAAAGTCCGAGGGCAACTCAACCGCCGACTGGCCAAGGTCCATCTGCGCCCTTTGGTTGAACCAGGGGGTTCGGTTTTGGGTCCAAACCACCAGCGGGGTCGGCTCGGGGTCTAAAACCGGCCCCAGGCTGGCTACGGAAAGCTTGGTCACCCGCTTGGTCAGCGTCAGCAGCAAGGGTAAAGCCGCCCCGCGCCAAAGGTCCAACCGGTGGCCCAAAGAATTTGGATTGAGAGTTTGTTTTTTGTCGTCCAAGGAAGAACTCAAGGTCCGTTCAAAAGAGGCTGGAGGAACAGCAAACCCAACAATGCACAGTAGAGAGGAAAGGACCTGTTGCCGGCGGTTGCCAAAAACGGGTCCTCAAGAAAGACCAAGCCTGCAGGCGGTTTATTTTACCGCCGCCAAGTATTCGGCAATGGCGGTAATCTCTTCATCGGTTGAGTTTTTAACCCCAGGGTTGATCTTCATGGCCCCGGTCATGGCTCCGGCACGTTCTCCGGACTTGATCTTTTTGGTTTCAGCGGCCAAAAAGGCAGCGTCTTTTCCGGCTAGGCTCGGAAAAGTTTTGGCCGCAGACTTGCCTTCAGGCCCGTGGCACATAGCACATTTTTTCTCCCCATACAATGCCTTGCCATCCAAGGCCAGTGCCGAACCGGTACTGAAGGCCACCAAAGCCAAAGCGATCACAAACCTTTTCATCCCATTCTCCGAGCATTGGGTTTAATGGGAAAGATGCCCTTTTGCGGCTCTCTCCTTCAGCCTAGAAGGTAGCCCAAACCCCCAGTCTCGTCAAGGTTCTCCCCTCTTTATCCTGTTCTTTTGGGTCACCCAAATCCTTCGGATTGGAAGACTTTCCTTCTGGGAACGGGCCACCAACCCTGGGCAAGCTGAGCAGGAATTCACTTCCCCCTAGGGGGTTTTACCAACACCAACAACAAACTGCATGGACCCTTCGCTTGATTTGGAAGATCTGGCCCCCTTTGAAGGCCAACCGGACTCCACCCTAGGCTTGTGCGCCCAGTGCGGCAGTCCGATCGAAGTCGACCCCAGCCCGTTTTGTGCCTTGTGCGGCCAAACCTTTTGCCACCTGTGCGCCGAACTTCATCTTTGTGAACCTTAACCCCAAGGAACCCTATGGCCAACGTTATCAAAGGAAGATGCCGACACTGTCACAGCCGTGCTACAGTCATTCGGACCGATCCGGGCGATGACTGCACCCTTTTGACCCACCGGTGCGACAACCCCAAGTGCCGGGCGGAATTCCAAACCGCTCTTTCCTACCAGAGAGAACTCAAACCCCCTCAAACCAACAGTCCCAGTGAAGCCACCGACTGGCTGATCGACTGACCCTCCCCCCAAACCAAGGCAGGTAAGGATTAACTGCCTTGGTTCTTGTTCTTACTCAGGAATTCACCCTGGCTAATTCGGGTCAAAATAGGCTTTTTCTAGGGTGAACAAAGGATTGCCCAAAAGGGGAATTTCTGTTTATCTTATCGGCAGCGCCGCAAGTCTGGATCAAGGTTCAGACAATTTTAGAAGATTTTTCTGGCTTTTTGGGCTCTGGCCTACCCTCTGCATACCGGAAGGAGCTTACTGCACAAGGATTTTTTACTTTTAACCCAGTTTTACTTTTTAACCCAGGTATAAAAAGGGCGGCTCCTTTGCCGATCGCCTCCAAACAGGTTTTTTCCATGAGTGAAAGCTCCGGTCCCCAAGCCCCCAGCGCCCAAGTCCAAGAGGTGCTGCAAAAAGGTTTTTTGCTGCTCCGAGGCAAGTTGATGAAGTCCGCTTCCGTTGAGTTCCAAAAGGCGTTGGGACTGGACCCTCAAGGGGCAAAAACGGGGCTGGGCCAGCAGTTTGCCCGGTTGATCAAAGCGGACAGCTTTGAAGAAGCGCTCAACCTGGGCCGGATTTTGTTGGAGTTGGAGCCCAAAAACTATGTGATCCTCAACCACCTGGGCAATTGTGCCAGACATTTGAAGTTGAGGGAGCAGGCTGACCGCTTTTACCGGCTTTGTTACCAAATCAAACCGGATTACACCAAAGCCCACCTGAATTTTGGAGCCAATGGAGCCAAACTGGAGGCCTACGACCAAGAGGTCGAGGAATTCCTGGCCCGGTGGATCCCGGTGCGCAAACTACGGCTCCCGACCTACCAAGGGGACCCGGACCTGATCGAAACGGTCAAACGCAACCTAGCCGCCGCCGGCAAGCCCCAGGACCCAGCCACCATCCAAGAGACACTGGCGGAACGGGTTAAAACCAACTGGCGCAACAGTCCGCCCGACTTGGTCCAAAACGTAATTCAGTCGGACAACTTCAATTTTGCCCTTTTTGCCTTTGAAAACGGGGATTTTGCCAAGGCCTCCGAAATTTTTTGCCGCCTGTCCAACCAAAAATCCGTCATGCCTGAAGTTGCAACCCTTTGCGCCCTTTCCAAGTTTAATTTGGACCCAAGCGACGAAAATTTCTTGGCCTTAGAGCAACTTAGGACTAGCCAACCTTACAACCGAGCGCTAAACCAGAATCTGGGCATTACCTTCCTCAAAGCTGGGAAACCATTGGAAGGGCACCTCTTTTTATGCAATGCCGCTCGGCTCCTTTCCCGTTCACAGGGGCTCTATCGGGTCGAAGAAATTTTGGCCCACGGGGACGATCTCTTTTTGGAAGACCGCAAACAAGATGCCCTGGGGCTATACGAAGAGGCCTGCCTGATCCAAGAGCGTCCCGAGATTCGGGCCAAGATGGGCGACGTTTACCGGAGCCTCGACGACCACGACCAAGCCCTGGTTTGTTACCAAAAAATGCGGGAGTTGGACCCGAACGGCGAACTGACCCGAACCTTGTTGCAGGAAGTACACGACGGGTACCTCAAACTGGCGGAAACCGCCATGGAGGAAAAAAAGTTCCAAAACGCTCTGGCCGACAACTTCAGGGCGGAAAAGATTTTGCGGCAAATGGAAACCCTCAAGCAACGGGTCCGCATCTTAGGGGTGCTCAACCGCAACAGTGAGGTGGATCTGCTGCAAGATGAAATCAACAAAATGCGGATCCAAAAGGAGCTGGCAGAGATTGAAGCCCGCAGACAGGCCCTAATTTTACAAGGAAAGCAGTTTTATCGGGCCAAGGATTACCTGAAAGCCGCCAAGGCGCTGGAAGATGCCTTGTCCATGAAAAAAGACAAGGATGTCTTTATGCTGCTGGCAGGAATCTACAAGGGTCTCAAACACACTCGGGCGCTCAACGCCTTGCTGTTCAAGTGGAAGTCCATGCCCGAACCGGCCTTGGAGGTCGAGGAAGAAGAGGACAAGCAAGAAAAGGAAGAGGAACAACAACTGGCCATGATGGGGGAGATCGAGAGCCGACCTCAACTGGACCTGGATTTTTAAACTAGGGGTACATTCCCCCCACTTTTCAGAGTTCTGAGGCATGGCGCAAACCAAGGACTCCCGCTTGAATCAGACCGGGGAACCCAAGGTCCTGATTCCTATTCCCGGCCCTGGAGGGAGCAACGAATCCCGTGCGACCCAGAGGGTTGCCACCAAATCCAGCATCGAAGCCAGAGAAAACGCCCGGGAACTCTCGGACCTGCTGACCTACTTCCCCTACGGCCCCGCCTTTTTTGGCAACGACCTCTTTTACCCCAAACAGAAGGAAGGACTGTTCCGCCGCAAGCCCAACGCCGACCTTTCGACCTTGCGCAAGGAAGTCAACAACTTCACCAGTAAGCAAGGGGTCTCCAAGTGCCGTACCGAGATCAAGGACCTGCTCAAAAGCCACCCCTTCTATGCCGAGGCCCACAGCCTCAACGCAATTCTGGTTTTTAACGATGCCATGCAGGCCGGTGCGGCCGACCTCAACAAGGTCCAGGTGATTCGAGACGCACTGACCGAAATGGGCAAGGCCTTGCACAACGGGGCCTTGAGCCTGTTTTCGGCCAACTGGCTGATCGCCATGTACAGCTCTTACCTGGGGTTCCTCAATGACCGTTTGGTACGGGTCAACGCCGCCACCGAGAACATCCGGGACGAAGAGGTGCTCAAACTGCGCAAGGACTTGTCCAAACAGCTCCTGATGATCCGCCACTTGGGCCGAATCAAAGACCTGCAAAAGGGGCTCAAGCGGATGAACAATATCTTCCAAAAGACCGGTTACTTTGTCAGTCCCCTGGCCAAACCCCTGATCGCCAAAGCTGCCCACACCTACCTCCAGGGAGGAAAGGACAAACAGGTCGGAGATGAGCCGATCAAGTGCGGGCTGGTGTTGCAACTGCACTTTACCCTGGCCCAGCTCTTTTCCAATATCCCGATCCTGGCCCATCTGGTTAAACAGATGCTGGACATGGTTCCCGAAGACCACCGGGACTTTGTGCTGCAAAAACGCTTGGTCATGTCCAACCAAGGGAGCATGGACTTTTATCTTGCCTTGGCCCAAGGGGACACTCCGGGGACCCGTGACTTGGCGGAAAAGCTGTTTGCCTTCCACACGGAAACCATTGCCGAATATTTGGGCGAATCCCTCTTGGACCGCCCCTTTATGGTGGACCCGTTCATCAAATACGCTTGGTTGGTCAAGGATTCCCAGAGCTTATTCCGCCCCGGCCAAGTGATGTCCCGTGCCGACAAGGCCTTGTCCTACCTGCGGGTCATCCAAGGGGAACGTTGTCAGGTCCAAGGCTCCCATCAGGTGGCCTCGGCTTTGGTTTATGACATGTCCCGGCTCAAAACGGTCCATGAAGACCCAAAATAAATGGTCCCCTCTAGGAGGCAAATGAACCTGTTGCGGCCGGTTTCGCTTTTCTTCCTGCTATTGGTCGGGTTTCTGAGGCTAGGGTATGGAGCTTCTCCCAAGTGGGCGGTCACCTATTCGGACCAACCTACCTTGGAGGAACTGGCCCCCTATTCCCTGCTGGTCCTCGACAGCCACTACCACCCCTCTTTGGAAACCTTAAAAACGCAAAAAAAGCTGCTTTTGGGTTACCTGAGCCTGGGGGAAGTGGAGAAGGACCGGCCCTACTACAATGAAGTCCGGGCGGAGGGGATTTTGTTGATGGAAAACCGGAACTGGAAAGGCAGCTATTTTGTGGATGTCAGGGCCCCCCGGTGGGTCCGTCGGGTGATTGAAGACCTGATCCCGGCGATTCTGCACCAGGGCTTTGACGGGCTGTTTTTGGACACCATGGACAATCCGGGGCACCTGGAGAGGACCGATCCGGCTGCCTACAAAGGCATGACCCAAGCGGCGGTCAACCTGCTTTTGGCCATTCGCACCCACTACCCCAACCTGCCGGTGATGCTCAACCGAGGCTACGACCTTTATGAGCAAGGGGGAGGATATGTGGACATGGTCTTGGGGGAATCCGTCTTTGGGGACTACGATTTTTCGACCCAAACCTACCGGCTGGTCCCTAAGGCCCTTTACCAAGAACAACTACGGATTCTCAAGGATGCACAAAAACGGTACCCTAAACTCCAGGTCTATACCTTGGACTACTGGGACCCCAAAGACCGGGAAGGAATCAAACGGATCTACCAGGAACAGCGCAACAACGGCTTTAACCCTTACGTCTCAACCATCGCCCTAGACAAAGTCATCCCTGAACCTCGTTGAGGAAATGCAAAAAACCTGGGCTTTTTTGTTGTTGCTGCTGCTGACGTTGGGGGCACAGTGGGTCTACGCTGCTCCTGTCCCCAGGGTGGTGGTGGCGCTGTACGACAGTTCCAAATCAAACTTTCGGTTCAGCCGGGTCCACCAGTTTGTGGAAATGCCGCTCAACCACCTGGGGCTGATCATCCGGCCCCATGACCTCAAACAAGGACTGCCCGACCTGTCCAACCAGCCGGAGGTCCGGGGGGTGCTCACTTGGTTTGGGCCCGGTTACAAGATGGACCGCCCTTTGGAGTACCTGGAATGGGGGCGCAAGCTCCTGCGCCAAGGCAAACGGTTTGTGATCATCGGCGAGTCGGGGTTTCGCTCCGAAAACAGTTCGGAGGTCAAACGAACCATGGCTATCACCCGTTTTTTCGAGGAAATGGGGATCCAGGAACTGGACGAATGGGTGGAGCTGACCTACAACCACCGGTTTGTTTATGAAGACCCCAGCCTGACCAAGTACGAACGCAAGGAGTTTCGGGTCAAGCCCCCCTTTGACCGGATTGCCCCCTTGAGCCCCTTGGTCACCAGCCACCTGATCATCCAAAGGGGGGAGGACCTCAACTCCCGGTCCCACCTGATCATGACCGGTCCCAAAGGGGGCTACATCGCCGAGGGTTATGCGATGTTCTACAACCTGGAGTTGGACCAAGCGGTCCGGCAGTGGTACATCAACCCCTTTGAATTCTTCCGCCTCGCCCTGGGCACCGACGACCTACCCAAACCGGACTCCAACACCCTGGCTGGAAGCCGGATTTTCTACAGCCACATCGATGGGGATGGCTGGAACAACGTCACGTACCTGGAGGACTACAAGGACCAGCAGGTTTTTTCCTCTCAGGTGATCTATGAGCGGGTCCTCAAGCGGTTCCAAGACATGCCGGTCAGCGTCTCGGCCATTGCCGCCGAGCTGGACCCCAAATGGGCGGGCAAGCCGCAGTCGGTTAAGGTTGCCAAGGAAATCTTTGCCCTGCCCAACGTGGAAATCGGCTCCCACACCTATTCCCACCCCTTCCAGTGGAGTTTTTTTGAGTCCGGGGACCCGGAAAAGGAGCGGCCCTATCTCTCTCGGTACAAAGGGGGCGGCTGGGGCAAGGGTAAGGTGGTCAACCGGATGTTGGCCTTTTTTTACAAGGGCGATGAAAAAAACATCTACAAGGAAGGCAGTGGACTCATTGATGACTATGATGTCCCCCGTGCCTATGCAAACCAGCCTTTTGACCTCGACCTGGAGATCGGCGGTTCGGTCGCCTTTTTGGAAGGGTTGGCTCCACCAGGCAAAAAGGCCAAGATCCTGATGTGGTCGGGCAACACCAGCCCCTTTGAGGCGGCGCTGGTCAAAACCCGGACCGCCGGGCTCGAAAACATCAACGGCGGCGACTCCAGGATGGACTCCAAATACCCCTCCTATGCCTGGGTGGCCCCGGTGGGCCGGATTGTCGGTAAGGAGCGGCAGATCTATTCTTCCAACAGCAACGAAAACACCTACACCGACCTTTGGACCGGAGGGTTCCACGGCTTCCGGTTTTTGGCCAACACGGTTTTTAACACCGAACAGCCGATCCGGGTCAAGCCCTTTAACATCTACTACCACATGTATTCCGGGGAGCGGCAGGCCAGCTACCTCGCCTTGATGGAGAACATAGAGCTCGCCCGCAAAGAACGGTTGACCCGGATCTGGGCTTCCCAGTTCGCCCAAATCGCCCAGGGTTTTTACTCGGTAGAGCTGGAACCGATGCAAAAGGAGCAGTGGAAAGTTTTGCACCGTGGGGCACTACAAACCCTTCGGTTTGACCAAGGTTCAGGCAAAACGGTGGACTACCGCCGTTCCAAAGGGGTGATCGGTCACAACTACTTCCAAGGTTGCCTGTATGTTTACCTCGACCAAACCGAGCCGGAACCGGTGGTCGGGTTGGGGAACTTCCGCTACCGGTTTGCCCCCCAAACCGGAGAAGAGGCCTCCTTGGACTGGAGTACCTGGGAGGTTTCGGGCCTGGAACGGGGCAGCCTAACCCAACGATTTTTCACCCGCGGCTTTGGCCCAGGGAAACAAAGGTGGCGGCTGGACCCCCGCCGGAACTGGGTGGCCGAACGTAAAGACAAAAAAAGTTTGGAGTTCCAATACCAAGACGGCTGGATGACCCTTCAGATCCCCCAAAGCCTGGAGCCCATCGAAATCGGGTTCCGAGCGACCTTATGATCCTACAGCGGACCCTGTACATTCGTTATGCAGTTTTTTCCCTGGCTTTCCTGGGGCTGGCCGGGGGATACCTGATGGTCCCTTCGGACGATGAAGTGGCCTTCCTCAACTTCAAGGACAAAAACTTTAAAAACGCCCTGGCCCGGTACGAGGCGCAGTATGAGGCGGGCAGCCGCTCTCCCTCGATGATCGGCCCGCTTTGCGACCTTTACCTCCAGTACGGCATGGTGGACAAGGCAATCAAGGTTTTGGAAGAGAACCTCTACCAGCTGCCCAACGAATTGGAGGTCCGCTACCGGCTGAGCACCTACTACCGTTACGCCCAGCGACCGGCGGACTACCAAAGAAACCTGGAGGCGATCAGCAGGCTGGTCCCCAGCAAGGAGCTGTTGCGGGAGCTGGCGCAGATCTACAACTACAACGAAGAATACGACCTACAGGTGTTGGCGCTGCAAAGGATCATTGCGGAATTCCACCCGGACCATGAAGACTACATCAACCTGGCCTACCTTTTTGCCTCCCAAAAGCGGTTTGACGAGGTTTACCAGGTGGTGGAGCAATTGATCGACAACCGGTTCCAAGAGATGGAGTCCGGGGAGGTGGAATTCGCCTTGAGCATCATGTTGGACCTGGGCCGGGCCGACCAAGCGCTGGACTTTGCGCTCCAGGTGATCCAGGGAAAAAAAGGCCATTACCTGGAGCGGATCAGCCTGTTGTTTCGCAACCGGGGGGCTTTGCCCTTGGCCTACCGGCTGTTGCAGCCCTATGAAACCCAAGAAAAACTGCCCGAAGGGATTCTCTTGGCCTTGGTGAGCATCCAAATCGCCCAAGGGATGCAGGACAAGGCCTATGAACGGATGTCCCGCAACTTCAAGGCCGGGACCCTGCCCGCCGGTTTGACCCAAACCTACCTGGAACTTCTGCTCGACCGGGACGATGGGCCGAGGGTCAAGGAATTCGTCCAATACGGGAACCTTTCGGTCTTGACCGAAGGGCACCTGTTGCGGCTGGCCAAGCGAATGATGCAGCTCCGGCTCTACCCCGAAGCCCTGGCCCTCAAGGCCAGATTGTCCAAAACCTACTTGGCCGAGCAGTGGCTGGTAGGCGCAGTTTTGGAGGTGGTCGGCCAAGGACCCAATGCGGCAGCGGCAAGCCTAGCGGTGGACCGCAACGGCAATTTGGAAGACTGGCGCAAGATCTTCTTGGCCCGAGTTTACCACGAGCTGGCCTTTGGCCCCCAAGCGAAGGGGCAATTGGAGCGGGTGACCAGTCTGGCGGATGTAAGGTTCTTGGACATGGTCGAGGTCATCGAAATGTACATCACCTATGGCCTCTCCGCACAAGCCAGCCGCTTGATCGACCAGGAAAAACACCGGGTGGCGGGCAAGGAGTTGGTTTTCCAGCTCCCGATCCTCTATGCTTGGATGCTCAACCAAGCCGCCCTTGGCCAAACCGACTCCATCCGGGCCACGGTCAAAGGCCTGGAAAATCCGCCGCTGGACCTTTACCGGCAGCTCTACTTTGCCGGGGTTCGTTTTTCCCGCCGCCCCTTGGCCCTGGAAGCGGCCCAGTGGTTTGCCAAGGCCCAACCCTCCGAGGAAGCGAACGGGTACTTGGCCAACGGTCTTTTGCTCAACCAGGACTACCCAGCGGCTCTGGTCCTTTTGCAGCGGCTCTACGGCAAAAACAAAGCCGAATGGCTTGAGCCTTATGCCGAAACCCTTTATGCTCTGGGCAGGAAGGAAGAATGGCGACAAATCTGGCTCAACGAAGCCAAGCACCCTGGGGTGACCCAACAACGCCGCCAGGAGATTGCCTTCATTTTCTTGGACAAAAGCTATAAAACCGAAGCGGAAGAGATCTTTTTGTCCCAAGCCCAGAACGAAGGCCCCCAAAGCAGTGCGGTGGAACAACTGTTGTTTCTCTGGGGGCTTCGACCGGCACCCGAAAAGATCGACTGGCTGGTGGCCCGGTTGAACAAGGCGGAGCCCAAGGATCAGGTGGGCTGGTACCGGCGGTTGATCCAGGTTGGCCAAGGGGAGCGGTTGGTCGAAGCGGTGGAGAAAGGCCAACACCAGGACAACAAACCGCTGATGGACCTTTACCTGGAATATCTGCAAGGCCAGCCCAACCGGGCCAAGTTCTTTGAGAAACTGTCGTTGGCGGTGGCCGAAGAAACGGACCTGGAACGGCTCAAAAAGCTGGCCAACATGGCCGGGAATCAACCGCTGGCAGAAAAAGCCTTCAAGAAACTGCTGGTCTTGATGCCCACCGACAAGGAATCGATCGCCCAACTGGGGATCACCGCTTACAACCAAGGCCGGTTTACCGATGCGGAAGGATACTTCAACGAGGCGATCGCCCAGGGGTTGGTGGACGCAAAGGTCTATTTTTACTTGGGCCAACTGCTCAACCGCAAGGAAGACCCCAGGGGCAAGGAATTGTCCCTGGAAGCCTTGGCTATCCTGAAGGTTTCGGCCAAAAACGACATGGAATCCAAATTGATCATGGCCCAAATCTACTGGGACCAAAAACAACGGGAAAAAACCATCGGCATTTACAAGGAGCTGATCGCTTCCCATCCCTTGGAAATTTCGCTCAAGGCCAACTTGGCCAACCTGCTTTTGGAAGTGGGAAAGATCGATGAAGCAGAGGAGTTGATCGGTGCGCACTAAACCTTTGGCGCTTTTGGTCTGGTTTTTGGTCTGCCTCCCCTTGCCCTTGAAGGCCCTGGAGGTGGAGTTTTTGTGGCACCAATCCCCGGAGGTGTTTGAGATCACCCTAAAGTGGACCGAGCCGGCCCAGGCCAAGGTCGCCTACAACCCGGATTTGGGGGAACTGTTGGTGACCTTTGACCAGAAGGTGGAGATGCCCGGATTGGAAGCGGCGGAGCCGGTCATGGCCGGGTGGATCAAGGGCGTAAACCTGTCTTACGACTCCTTGTTTTTTGAGCTCTCCACCGAAATGAAGATCGAGACCCACTCGGAGGACCGGTCCCTGAGGTTGCGGTTGGTCAACCCCTACGCCAAGAGGGTTCCGGTTGATGAAAACACCCTGCTTTTTAAACTGGTCCAATCGAGGCTTTGGATCCGCCAAGGCAAGGCCGACCAAGCGATGGACACGCTCAACGGGCTGGCGCTCAGCAACCGGGGCAACACTTCGGTTTTGACTTCCATGGCCGAAGCGGAGCTTTCCTTGGGCAACTGGGCCAAGGCGCTTGATCTGGCCAACCAAGCCCTGGTTTTGTCCCCGGAAAACGAAGGGCTGCAAGACCTGCGGCGGCAAATCCTGCGGGAAAAGGGCACCGAGGTCTGGGCCGGGAAAAAGCGCCGCTGGACCGACCCGGTTTCCTACGAATGGATCAGCCACCAGGGAGCCAACTTGCGGTTTTTCCAATATCTCTCGCTCGGAGTCTTGGCCGAACAGGACCAATACGACTTGCGGGAGCTGCGGCCCATTGCCCCGCAAGTCCCGGCCCAAGCAAAAGGTCAGATCAAACGGACCGAAGTTTCCTTCAGCCTTGACCTGCCCTTTAACGTCAGCCTCAAGGCCAAAAGCTTGGCCCAAGAAAAAATCAAAGGCCGGTCCCTAGAGGCTGCCGCTTTTGACATTTGGGGGGAAACCCGGATCCTCCGGGACCAGGACCGCCCTTATTGGGGGATCACCGAAGGACTTTTGGGAGCATCCACCTTGAGCCAAACCCGGCTGGAACGGGTCCTCCGGGTAGGCCCCAAGCTGGAGGCAAAACTGGCCCTCTCCAGCCGAGATTATCTTTTGATTGGCGAAAACAAGGCCCACACCCAGGCCCTGGACGGCTACCTCCAGTACAATTGGCGCAACCCCAAGTGGTTGGTGGAAAAAACCGGAAAAGCCTGTTTGACCCAACTGGAGCTGGACTTTGCCAAGGAAAAGGCCGACACCACCCAGGTGAGGCTGGACAGCTTGGCCACCGGCTTTGACCAGGACTCCTACATGATCCGAGGGCTGGCCAGCATCAATTGGGACGAGCACTTCACCTCCCAAGGATACCTGGGCTATGGGATCAATCGGCTGGGTCAAAACTCCCCCTTGGTGGGGATCGACCTATTCCACCGTTCCCTCAAGGCGTTGGAGATTCATTTTTTCGCCTCTCGGTTCATCGACCGGCGTACCACCAACGAAGTGGGCCTTGAAGCCCGCTGGAAATTTTAGGCCTTTGGCCCTATGGAGACCGCAAGGATGGCAGACCTGCCCGCAAACCCGATTTTACGCTTCTTGCAACGGATGAAGTCCCGTCCACGGATTTCCTCTGTGGTCGAAGTGTTGGCCTTTTTGGCAGTTTGTTGGGTGATCGACTATTGGGTCGGTCCAGGGAACCGCTTTCGGGAGGTGGAACCCCATCCCTTTTGGATCATCATCCTTTTGGTCTCGATCCAGTACAATACCAACGACGGGCTTTTGGCCATGTTGTTTTGCAGCGCCGCCCTGCTTGGCTGGAACCTGCCAAACCCATCGATCAACGAAAACCAGTATGAATACCTCTTGCGGGTGATCGGCAACCCAATGATGTGGACCGTGGCGACCGTGGTGGTGGGGGAGATGACGGCGAGGCTCAAGGAGTCCAACCGGACGTTGCTCGTAGAAGTGACCCAGACCCACCACAGGGAGCAGGCAATCGCCAAAGCCTACAAGCACCTCAAGGAAATCAAGGAGACGATGGAAACCAAGTTGGTCGGCCAACTGCGTAGTTCCATCGACTCCTTCAATGCCGTCCGTTCGGTGGACAACCTCAACCCGGTCCTCCTGCTCCGGGGGATCGGCGAAGTGGTCCGCACCATCACCGGACCGGAACAGTTTTCGGTCTATTTATTCAGCCCCAACGGCTTCGAGCTGATCAGCCAAAGCGGTTGGCTCAACAAGGACGAATACAGCTCCCACTTTGACACCAACTCCCCCCTATTCACGACACTGACCAGTCAGCAGCGGGTGGTCTGTGTGATCAACTCCCAGGATGCCGCCATTTTGGAGCAGGAAGGGGTCATGGCCGGTCCCTTGATCGACCCCATCCACAACAGTATCTTTGGGATGATCAAGATTGAGCGGCTGGATTTTATGCAGCTCACCCAGACCAACGTCGAGACCTTTAGGATGATGCTCGAATGGGCCGGGGCCACCTTCGCCCAAGCCAGGCAGTACCAAAAGGCCTACACCAACCTGATGCACAACCCCAAGTCGGGGATGTTGTCCCACAACTTTTACAAATACTACCGGTCCTACCTAGAGCGGGTGATTGAAGCACACCAGATCGAGGTTTATCATTTCTCGATCCTGCTGGTCGAATCCGGCCCGTCGGCCCCGACCTTGCGGATCAGATTGGCCAAAAATCTGGTCCAGTTTGCCAAAGACCACCTCCCCAAGGACCTGCTGCTTTTTACCGCCAAGGCCAACCACAGCGCCTTTGCCCTGATCCCCCTGGGGGCGGACAAAACGGAGTTGGCGGAGCTGGAAGCCCGGTTGAAGGAGTTTTGCCGGGACAAGGAGGAGGAGCATCCCTCCCTTTCTTTGCCACTCTCCTTGGAGAGGTTGTAGGTGGCCAAAAAAACCAAAGCCCCGGTGCGGACCGGACCCCACAACTTTCGCCCGCCCGGCAAGGGGGCCAAACCGGTACCTCCCCTTGAGGTGGAACCTTTAAAGCCGATGGAAGAACCGGTTGCCGAAAAAAGTTTGCCTGCTTTGCCGGTAAAGCCGGTGGAGGCCTTGGCCCCGGTTGCCCCCCTGACCGAGCCGGTTCCCGTCCCCAGCCCGGAAACCTTGCCCCCGGCGGAGGGGAAAAAGCCCGGCCCGCTACCGGCCCCAAGCCCCAAGGCACAGACTTCCAACCGTAAAGGGAAAGAGGAAGAAGACCCAAGGCCCAAGAACATCAGCGAATCCTTGGACCTCCAGGACTGGCTTTGGCACCTGGGGCTGATCTTGTTTGCCTTGGGCCTGGAAACCTTGGGGGTGGTCTGGTTCGAGGACCAAACGATTCCCTTTGCCGGATTGGCGGGGATCCACGGGTTGGTCATCAGCCTGCTGTGCCTGATCGTCTGGTGGCTCCACAAGGTGCAGTACGATGTTAAATTTTTGATGTTCCTGACCTTGATGGTCATTGGGCTGGGTCCCTTTGGGGCTTTTTGCAATCTGGTGGCTTTCTTGAGTTTTTCTCGGTTGATCCTGGTCAAACACAGCTTTGCCGAATGGTTTGGCAGCCTGTTTCCCGAACCGGAGGACGACGATGTCCAAGACCTGTTCCACCGGATCCTGAGCGGCCAAGACGATTTTTCCCAAAAACAAAGCATGATGAGCTTCCAGGACGTTTTTGTGGTCGGCACCATGCCCCAAAAACGTCTGGCCTTGACCAAAATCGCCAAACATTTCCGCAAGGAATTTGCCCCAGCCCTCAAACTGGCCTTGACCGACGAAAGTAACGCCATTCGGGTCCAGGCGGCCACGGTAGCGGCCCGGATCGAACAGGGTTTTGTGGCCCGACTGGTGGAACTGACCAAGGCCCACAAGGAAGACCCGCAAAATGCCCCCTTGCTCCTGGAACTGGCCCGGCAGGCGGACAACTACGCCTATTCGGGGATCCTGGTGGAAAGCCGGTATGACGACATGCTTTTACTGGCGGTGGACTACTACAAAAAATACGTGGAACTCCGCCCTCAAGACTACAAGGTGCAGTTCACCTTGGGCCGGATGTGCCTGCAAGCCGACCAACCCGCCTTGGCCCGAGATTTGATCTACCGCTGCTTGACCGAGGGTTCGATGGACTGGCAAAACATCCGGCTCTGGTACGTCCAGGCGCTCTTTCAACTGGGTGCCTACCAGGAGGTCCACGACTACCTGGGCCAACTTTCCAAAACCGCTGCATCCGACACTAGGGATACCGAGGCGATTTCCCAGATCCTGGAGCTTTGGCGGACGGGGATCGAACCTTCCCTTTTAAGCTTGAGGCAGACATGACCACCGATGTTTGTTTGGTGCTGGAAGGGACCTACCCTTACGTTTCGGGCGGCGTGTCCAGTTGGACCCATGACTTGATCAAGGAACAGCCCCACCTGACCTTTACCTTGTTTTGTCTGGTTCCGCCGGGCTTCAAGACCAAAATGGCCTATGAAGTCCCCGGTAACGTCAAGGAAATCGTCCGGGTGGAGCTGCAAAAGCTGCCCAAACGGCTTTCCAAGGTGGGCGAAAAACGCAAGCAGAAGCTGATGCAGGACCTAATAGGGCCGCTGTTGAAGCTGCAAACCGACCCCAGCCTGGAGGACTTGGAATATCTGGTTACCTTGCTCAAAGAGGTAGGGGAAATCGGCAGAGAGGTCTTGACCGACTCCCCCGAGGCCTTTGACCTGCTGTGCCAGATGTACGAAAAAACCTTAAACACCAGCAGCTTTTTGGACTACTTTTGGTCCTGGCGGTCCTTGTTGGGCGGACTTTTTTCCGTCTTGGTCTGCCCGCTGCCCCGGTCCCGGTGTTATCATGCCCTTTGTACCGGCTACGCCGGGCTCTTTTTGGCCCGAGCTTCCTTGGAAAGCGGCCGCCCTTGTTTGTTGACCGAACATGGGATCTACACCAACGAACGGCGGATCGAGATCGGCACCGCCGAATGGCTGGACGACCGCCAGTCCCTGAACCTCAACGTGGACCAACGGGCGGTGCGAAAAAGCCTGCGGGACTTTTGGATCGAAAGCTTCATCGGTTATTCCAAACTGGCCTACCAAGTCGCCGAGTCCAGCATCACCCTTTACGAAGGCAACAAAGAGCTACAAATCGAGGATGGGGCTGACCCCCAGAGGCTCAAGGTCATCCCCAACGGGATCGACTACGAGGCCTATTCCCGGATTCCCCGCAAACAAGGCGGAAGGCCAACAGTCGGCTTTTTGGGCCGAGTGGTACCGATCAAGGACCTCAAGACCCTGATCCGGGCCTGCTCCTTCCTCAAGGCCGCCGTTCCCGAAGCACTGGTTTGGATCATGGGGCCGACCGAAGAGGACGAGGCGTACTTTGAGGAATGCAAGGAGTTGGTGGCCCATGGGGGGCTGGAGGAAACAGTGCTGTTTTTGGGCAAGGTGAACATCAAGGAATACTTGGGCAAATTTGACCTTTTGGTCCTCACCAGCCTTTCGGAAGCCCAGCCCTTGGTGATCCTGGAAGCTGGAGCCGTTGGGGTGCCCAGCATCGCCACCGATGTGGGCTCTTGCAGCGAACTGCTTTACGGCAGGCCCGACGAAGACCCACAGTTGGGTCCCGGCGGGATCGTTTGCCCCCTCGCCTCGCCCTCGGCCATCGGAGAAGCGATGATCAAGCTCTTGGGGGAAAAAGAGCTGTACGAACAGTGCAGCAGGGCGATCAAGGCCAGGGTGGACCGGTACTACCGCAAAGAGTTGCAAAACCAAGCCTACCGGCAGATGTACGATGAACTGTTGGCCATGCCGGACGTGGACACCTTGGCCCGAGTGGGGGCCAGACTTCCCAGCGAGATCTAAATGGCCGGAATTGGCTTTGTGCTACGCAAACTTTCCAAGCGAGACGACCTTTCGGGGCTGTTCCAGGCCTACGCCTATTCGGCCCTGATCTCCACCGGCCCTTGGATGTTCACCATCATCTCCTTGGGCAGCATCAGCTACCTAGCCGGGAAATTCACCACCGTCGAGACCCTCTCGGAATTTCGGCGGGTGATCATCTACAACTTTTCCTTCTCCCTGGTTTTCTCGGCTCCGGTGTTTATGGTGGTCACCCGTTATCTGGCCGATGCCATTTACCGCAAGGATGTGGAAGGTACTCCGGGGCTTCTGATCGGCGGAACGGCCCTGATCATCGGCACCCAACTGCCGCTGGCCTCGGCCTTTTACTTCTTTTATGCCCAAATCAGCACTGGCCTAGCCTTGGCGGCGATCGTCAATTTCATCCTAATTTCGGAGATCTGGCTTTTGTCGGTGTTTGTGACCGCCATCAAGGATTACAAAAGTGTACTGCTGGCCTTTGGGACCGGGATGGGCTTTTCGGCGCTGACTTCGGCGTTTTTGGTGGACCTCTTTGACCTGATCGGGATTTTGTCCGCCTTCAGTCTGGGGCTTTGTTTGACCGTGGCCCTTTTGGTGGCCCGGGTCTTGGCGGAATACCCCTACCGGTTCAAGGAGCCTTTTGCCTTTATGGGGTATTTCAAAAAGTATTGGGAGGTGGCCCTTTCGGGGGTGACCTACAACAGCGCTTCCTGGGTGGACAAGTGGATCATGTGGCAGGCCCCCGAAAGCGACCACAGCCCGACCCACCTCTTTTTGTACCCCAACTACGACAGCGCCATGTTCCTGGCTTACCTGAGCATTGTTCCCTCCATGGCGATGTTTATCATGTCGGTGGAAACCAATTTTTTTGAAGCTTACCTTAAGTTTTACCGGGACATTCAGCACAAGGCCTCGCTGAGCGAGATCAAGGAAAACCACGAGAACATTCTGCTTTCCATTTTGAGGAGTTCAAGGAACTTTTTGGTGGTCCAAGGGGCGATCAGCCTGATCTTTATCCTGATGGCCTCCAAGTTCTTTACCGCTTTCGGGGTCAACTATATGCAGATCAGCATCTACCGGTTTGGGGTTTTGGGTAGTTTTTTCCAGGTGATGACCTTGTTTATCAACATTATTCTTTCTTACTTTGACTGTAGGCGGGCTTACATGGGCTTGCAGGGGTTGTTTTTACTGTCCAACGCCGCCTTTACCTTCATTTCCTTCAGCTACGGTTTCAAGTATTATGGGGTGGGTTATTACCTCGCCTGTGTTTTGACCTTTGTGGTTTCCTCCCTTTACATGTTTCACTACATCAAGCGGTTGCCCTTTCACACCTTCATCTCCACCAACGCCTCGGTGGGATAGGCCAAGCTGGTCCGGTGTTTGCAAGTTTAACTGAAGCCAAGCCTTGCTGGCCCTAGGTCTTTTCCCTACGGGCTAACACCAATTGCTTTTAGATGCGGTTCAGGTATGCTTTTCAGGCGGACCAGTCCGTAAAAAAATGTACCAAAACAAGGTGGGGGAGCCTTGAACAAGAAATCCGGCGGAATGATGGAGCAGCGGAGGAATTCCCGCATCCAAAGACAGTTTGCAGCTTTGCTCAAACGGCCGGATACCGGTGCGTCCACCACCGCCACCATCGAAGACATCTCCGCCAATGGCCTGAAAATCAGCATGGGCGAGGGAGACTTCGTCGAAAAAGAACAGCAGTTGTCCGTGATCTTTGAATGTGAAGAATTGCAGTTTGACGACAACGTTGTTTTGCAGGTGATCGTCCGGGGCAAATGGAAAGGGGAAGACGGCATCACCCACCTGGGTGTGCAGGCCCTGCCGGGAGACAATGGTTTGAGCAAACTGGAGGAAACCTGGTTGGCCCTGATGTTTGACGAGATTCACAAAGACCACGACATTTCCTACTTCTAGCCCCTGCATCCCCTCCGCCCTCTGTCCACCGCCCCTCCACGGCGATACCCCCATTATTGCTGCAAGATTTCTTGATTTTGCTACCCTTTGTGATACCCTTTACCTAAAAGGAGGCCTTTGCCACTTGGCTTCTTATCCCAAAGGTCCATGGAGGCACCATGAAACGGCAGATCTTGATCCCTCTCGATTCTAGCCCGGTCGGTCGCGAGGTGATCCATTTAGCGGAGCACTGGGGAAAAATGTTTGAAGCACAGCTCAATTTCCTACAGGTCAACCCCGTCCAGCGCAACCACGAAGACCAGTCGCTCTTGGAATCGGTCCTGGCGGCCGAAAAGATTACCGCCGAATACCGGGCCGTTGCCTCTTTCGGCAACCCGGCCCAAGAGATCGTGGAACAGGAAAAGGTGCTCAAGCCTTGGCTGATCATGATGGCGGCCCACTCCCACTCGATGATGTCCCGCATTCTGTTGGGCAGCAACACCGATTATGTGGTTAACCTCTGCAAATCCAACCTGTTTGTCTACAAACGGTCTGCCCAAGACCTGAAGGACCTGATCCTGGTCCCGGTGGACTATTCCAAGGTCAACCAGAAGGTGATCCGGTTTTGTGACGACTTGGCCCAAAAAATGGGTTTGACCCTGCATTTTTTGCATGTGTTCAGCTTCCCCGAGTTTGCCCACTACAACATGGAAACCGGTTGGGAGTGGGACGCTTTGGAGTCGGAACGGCAAAAAGAGGCTGAAGCCAAGAAGCTTGAAAGCTTCCTTGCCGCCTTTGGGCTGACCAGCGCCTACAAGCAGGAAGTGTTGATGGGTAAGCCTTACGAGCAGATCCTTTACCGGCAGGAAAAACTCAACGCCCGGTTGATCGCCCTGGCTCCCAACAAACACGGGTTGGTCGAGCAACTTTTGGTGGGCAGCAACACCAAATATGTGATGCACCACGCCAACTGTTCGGTATTGGTCATCAAGAACTTGGAAGATTAGGCTAGGCCGTGAAGCAGGGGTACAAACCGAACGGCACCAAGCCGTTTGATCCGGTAGCCCTGCTCGGTCCGCCTGATCTCCAGCAATTCCTGGTCCCAAACCCCGACCGGAATCACCATTCTGGCCCCTGGCTTGAGGAGCATTACCAGCTCGACCGGTAGGGCCGGGGCAGCAGCTGCGACCAGGATTCCCCCGAAGGGCGCTGCCCTCAGGTAGCCCTCGTAGCCGTCTTGGTGGAACAATCCGAAGTCGTTGTACCCTGCCGCTTTAAGGTTGGAACGGGCCAGTTCCACCAGGGCGGCAATCCGCTCAACCGTATAAAGCCGACAACCCAGCTCCAGCAGAACCGCACTTTGGTAGCCCGACCCGGCTCCAATCTCCAGCACCTTTGCCCCTGTCTCCACCTGTAAACTCTCGCTCATCAAGGCCACCATGTACGGCTGGCTGATCGTCTGCCCCCAGCCTATCTCCAGCGGCTGGTCTTGGTAGGCCAACGCCCGTTCCTCTTTGGGAACAAACAAATGCCGGGGGACCTTGGCCATGGCCCTCAACACCTCCAGGTCCACAATCCCCCTGCGTTGGAGCTGGAGCCTTACCATCTCCTCCCTTTGAGTCGCCCAAGCCTCCTGCTTCTCTTCCACACCTCCCTCTTGCCGGTGCGACCACCGGTCCTTTGACTCCAACAGGAACTTTTTTTGTTTTTTTCCCCGGTGCCGCACCTGGGTGCCAAGCCGGTACCTCCGGTGATTTTAACGGTTTTGGGCCAAAAAACAAAGGGCACAATAAAAAATACGGAAGGCGTTCCACCTTAGAAATCCAAAACAGCCGGGATAAACCTACCTCACCAGTTCAAAAAAACAACTTCCCGTTGAGGCGAAGATGCAACGTGCCCAAAGTTTGATTGACTTCTTGGTGGCCAATTCGGGGGTCACCGCCCCCAGCTTTGTCCCTTTAATTTTGTCCGTAGAGACCCAAGGTTATGAGGTCGGTGCCACCCCCAAACAAATCGACCAACTTTACCAGGTCAAGTTGGAAATCAACCCGGTCCACAAAACCCGAGACCACTTGAGCCTAAGTTTGTTGGTCAAGGAATGGTTCGCCCTTTATGGGCATCTTGGAGAAAGTTTTTCCCAAAGCGCCACCGAGGTCGATTCGCTGCACCTGAAGGTCGTCTTTTTGCTCCGGCTGGTCGAGCGGCTGAGCTGGAGTTTGATTCTTCCCGAAGAACTGGCTTCGATCCCTGCAGACAGCCGAATTTTCTACAAGGGAGTCGAATACAAAGCTTTGGAGCGGGAGGATCTGATTGGAATTTAAGCGCTCCTTTTCCGGTTAAAAAGGAAGCTTTGATAGGCCGGGGGGCCTCTCTTCCCCCTTTCGTCCGGTTCCACTTTGTGAACCAACAACAACCCTCAATTGGAGAAAAACCCAATGACCGTTACCGGAATCACCCTGCAAGAGATCACCTCCGGCGGAGCATCGGCACCCCAAGGCCAAGAGTTCAAACAGGCCTATTTTGCCGAGCACCCCAGCATGACCGGAATGTATGTGATCGACCTTACCTCCGACCTTTCGGCTACCTTCGCCGGTAGCGCCTCATTGATCTCTGAGCTTCAAACCGCCCAGGCAAACGGCAACTCCAACTTTTGGGCTGTTGTTTACTTGGTTGCTCCCGGCCAGTTGATTGCCGCAAATTTGGCCGCCCAAATCGCCGATTTGGCAGCCAACCATCAGGTTTCCACCCTGTTCTTCCTGTCCCCAGCGGATCTGGCTTTTGCCGATGCTCTGGGTAGCGCCATCGCTGCCCAAGAAGCGCAAAAGCAGTACTTCGAGGCAGTGATCCAGTACCGCAAAGCCTACCATGTGGCTCAAACCGGGACGGCCGACTTTACCACCGTTCCGACCGAGTTGACCTTAACCATCGGTGTGGGCCACGACCTCAAAGTCGGACAAACCGTTGAAATCCAAGGTTCCAATCCCTTCGCTGGGCTGCACCCCATCGCTTCGGTGGATGCCAACGCCGGGACCATCGGCATCACTTTGTCCTCTGTGGCCCACACTTGGGGTGCCGGTGACAAAGTGGAGGAAACCCCCACTTCTTATGCCGCCAATTTTAAGGCCGAGTTTTTGACCTTTGCTTCCAGCTCGGTGGCTATTTTGGCTCCGACCACCCAAGACAAGTGGATGGGTGCCATTGGAGGTCGGTTGGCTCGGATTCCAGTCCAATCCTCTTTGGGCAAGGTGCTCGATGGTTCAATGGTCGGGGTTTCCACCGACAGCCGCTATGGCCATTCCCAATACGTGGTTCTAGACGAAGGGCGGGGCCTGTTCCTCAAACGGTTTGTGGAAGATCCCTCGGCGGTTTACGTCAACGACGACTTGGTCATGCACTCGGTCACCGATACCGTCACTACCTTGGCCCAACGGCGGGTGGTCAACAAGGCCAAGCGGGGCATCTTGTTTTATGCCTTCCCCCTGATCAACTCCAACCAGTTCAACAAAGATGCCAGCGGGGCCATGGCGGCCGCTCAGATCGCCGCTCGGGGTTTGGAAGAAATGAAAAAGCCGGTTCCGGGCAAAAGCCGCGAGCTGTTTGACTACAGTCTTTCGACCGCTTGGATCACCGGGGGAATTTCCATCCTCTTCACCCTTACCGATGTCAACCGCATCAAGGTGGTGGACTCGACGATCGAACTGATCAACCAAATCTAACCTTAGGAGACAAGAATGGCTGGAGCAACGGCATATGACGCTTATGATTTGAGGATCATCAGTTCCGACGGCGAGATGATTACCGCAACCGCCATCAAACTGGAGATCCCCGATTACATCAAAATCGAAAAAGGGGTGGTCTCCAAAAGTTGGGTGGACCCCAAGGGAAGCATCCTGCTCAAAGCAGAAACGGTGAAACATTTCGCCAACATGGCAAAAACCGCCGGTTCTTGGCAGGACATCGCCCCGATTCCGTTCATCAACTTCGACATCAGCCCCGCAGGCGAAGAGCCTTTTGTGGTCACCTTGAAAAATGTTCGGGTGATGTTCAAGTTGCCCGACCTCAACAAACTCAACGGCGGTGCCGTTGAGTTTGAATTGCCCATCTTGCCTGGCGATGTTTTGGTCAACGGGGTTTCGGTGGTACGCCCGCCCATCAAAGGCGGCATCTAGGGCTTTTGGGCCGAACGTCCCCTCAATGGGCTTCGGTTCCTACCCGGACCAAGGTACCTTGGTCCGGGCCCTGGCCGAGGGACTTCCCCTCGGCCCCCTGGGGGAGGGCCTGCCTCCCCTTGGGCAAACCCTTTTTTACAGCTGCAACTTGAGACACCATGAACCCAACTTCCGAAAGCAATGTGATGATGCATTGCCGAAACGCCGTTCTTCCGGTGCGCTTTTTGGAAGAAAACTTTGAGTTCCGCTTTGGCTTCACCCGGCTTCAAGTGGCTGAGTTTGCCGCCGATTATTATGCCGGAGAACTCAAACGGATCGAAACCGCCCGCAAATGGCTTTTGCTTTGTGTTGTTCCGGAACAGAAAAATGACTTGGTCCGACTTTTAAACGACCCGACGAACTTCACCTTGGAACTCAACCTCATTTTGCGGCTCGCTCCTTTTTTAGCGGGGAATCAGGCTATTATCGGCGAGCTCAAGACCGGCGTTTGAATGAAGTCGAGGTCTTGAATGGTCTGATTTTACGTCACCGGCTTGCCGCCGATCCCAATCAACTGGACGAGGAAGCCTTTCTTCTGGCCGCCGCATTGGCCTTACACTTTGAAGAAAGGGACAAATCCGCACTTCGTGAACTCCTCTTTAACCTCTAGGCCCTATGGAAGGAACGCTTGATTCTGGCCCGATTTTAGAGTCCACCTTGGCCCAGGTGATGGAAGCTTTTATGGCCCAAATGGCTTTGTGGTTGCCGATTTTTCCGGACCCGGTTTGGTCGGAGGTTTGGCCTTTGCCGGAGGTTGGGAGGCTCGGAGAAAGCCCCTGGGTCGAGTTGTGGGAACCCCCACTGTTTGTGGCCCCCAAAGGACAAAAGGGGTTTCCTGCCGCCCCAAAACTTGTATCCCAGCCACAAGCGGCGGTGTTGCTCCCCAGGATTTTTAACCACACCCCCAAGGCCTCAATCCAGACCCCCTGGGCGAGCCCCGCTTCGGTCCCCCAAAGAGAGCCCCAAAAGGCAATGCCCCAAGAGCAGGTTTTGGGGGTAGGGGACCAGGCCCTTCCTGGGAAAAAACCGGTCTTGGATTGCTCCAAGCATCTGCCATTGGGGTTCCCAAAACCGGAGCTGCTCTCGGCCCGACCGGAGGCCCTGTCTCCGGTACCGGACCCAGTTCACCCCCGCTTGGTGGAGCCTTGGCCGCAAGAAACATTCGCCCCTTTGGCAACCCCGGCCCCGAGAGAGCTGCCAATGCAAGCAGACCGGTGCCCAAGGATTGGGGGACTTTTCCCGTTGAACCTGCCACCCGGTCCTTCGCTCGCCAAGAGTTTTTTGCCCATGAATGGCCAACCCGCCACGGTTGGGTTGTCTGTTTTCCCCCCAGGCTTTGGGGTGTTTACTCTGACCGGCTCGCCGGAGTTTTCGCAGATTTATTCCCCGGCCAAGGGAGCAAACCAAACCGGGAATGTAAGACCCGGCCAAAGCTCCCAAAGAACGGGAACCGCAGCAGGCCAAAAACCCTGGACCTTTGTTCCGGGAAAACCTACGGCGGGGCACCTACGAAGGACCCAGGAACCCAAGTTGGTCCAAGAGATTCACCAGCACCAGCACAAGGTTTATAACCAACAAACCTTCAACTATAAATTGGAAGGGGGCATTACGCCCCAAACCGCAGCCCAGGCCGGTTAGCCCCACCACTTTGGGTGGGACCCAGCCTCGATCATCAGGTCGAAGCCACCAAACTTTTTAGGAACCACATGAAACAAAACACCAACCGCACCTCCGAGAGTCCCCTGGTGCTTCGCAAGCTGGTGGAGAATCCCTTGGTCACCCAAGGTTTGACCCAAACCCTTGCTCCAAGCCAGCCCAAAGCCGCCCGGGACCCAAAGGCAGACCTGCTCGCCAGCATCGCCGCCTTTGGCCAAAAGGCCACCGAAAGAATCGGTGCCACCGTTTCCGCCAGCAGTCGTTTGGCGATCGAACTGGAAAGTTTTGTTTTTGGCCGGATTCTTTCGATCCTAGAAAGCAGCCAAAAGACCGGTCCGCAACACCTGAGCCATACCCTGCTTCAGGTCGAGGCTTGGCTTTATGGCTCCCTGGGGGAATCCGAATCAAACGAAGGGGAGATTTTTTCCTTGGAAAGCCGGTTGGCCAGTTTCCATCGGTTCTTTTTTGATGGCCATTACTACGAGATTCTCCACCCCTACACCAGGGCATTGGGGGTCCAGTATGTGACCTTAAAAAACCGGCGGCTGGAGCTTGGCGCAGACCGGGCCACCGTGACCTTGGAAATGGTCCCTTACCTGAACGAAACCCAAAAGAAGTTGATCAAAAGCGGAATGCCTAGGGTGGTCGAGGTAAATCCCGAAAACGCCGCCCTTTCCCTTGTGGCCGCCAGAAATCAGGCCTAAACCGTTATTTAGCCCCAAAGGTTCCTGTTATGTTGATCACGCTCTCCAACCAAACCCAGGCGTTCCAAACCGTTGAGTTTGAACTTGTCCTGGAGCGGCAGCGGCCCTGTGTGGTGAATTTTGCGGTGGAAGAACCGATCGATCCTTCCAAGCCCTTTTTACTGGCCCTCGGTGAGGGAACCCAGGTTTTTTCCTGCGGCGAGGTACAGGTTACTGCCGTCAAATCGCCCGATGGGCTTCATTTTGAATGTTTTGCGGTCGGCCTCTTGCACGGCCTTTTGGAGACCCAGGTCCGGCGGCAGATCAGTCAAAAAAACTACCTCCAGGCCTTCAAGACGCTTGCCGCCGAAGCAAGGCTTGGCTTTACCTCCCAACTCTCCGTGCCCTCCTCCCAAGTGGAAAGCCTAGTAGTCTTGGGGAGCCTGCGCAACGGCCTGGACCAACTCCAAGAGATCTACTCTTTGGGTGCCAGCCGTTGGTACCTCGACCCGGCTGCCAAAAGGTTGGTTCTGCTCGAACAAGGGCATTTCCCGGTTGAGCCGGTCCCCTTGCCGGTCTCGGACCTAGTGGCAAACTTGGAGGAAGGACCGGAGTTGGCCCCCTTGTGTGGGCTGATCCCTTACCTCCCCGTTGTTTGGGCAGGAAAGACCGAGGTACTCGACAAGGTTAGCTACCGGTCCTCGACCGGCACCATGTGCCTACGCTTTGCCAGCTACTCCGGTTTGTAGATTCCCCCCAACCTCACACCAAACAACGACATGACCCTGCTCGACCTTAAATGGGACCCGGTCTCTCTGGGTTTTCAACTCGATGAATTTGCCGAACCTTTGCTGGTGACTGGAGAAGGCGCTTTGACCCAATCGATCCAGCTTGCCTTGATGGACAGTCCCTTGGCCCGACTTTTTTTTGGTGCCGAACCGGAAGAGGCCGAGTTGATCGCCACCCAGCTGATGTTCAGTTTGGAAATGTCTCACCCGGAGATTCGGGTCGGCAGCATCAAGCACCAACTCCAAGGCTCCAAATTGGATCTCCGGCTGGAGCTTTCCTACGACTCCGGCAAGAGTTTGACCCTGTACTTCGAGGACCTGCTGTATGCTGCTCAAGGATCTTAAAAAGCTGGTACTCCGTGCCTTTCCGGGCTTGGGGGGCTACCAGCACCTGTATTACGCCAAAGTGCAAAAGGTCTATGAAGCCGCCGGGAAACATTCCAAGGCGACCCCTTACGCCTGCTGCGACGTTCAGCTTTTGGCCGGGGACTTTACGGCTTTGCCCGGCCTGAACACTTTGACCCAGATTCCGCTGCATCGGGTCTCCCGGCATATTTTTGACCCCCCAAGGCCCGGCGACCTTTGCCTTTTGGCTTTTCCCTACTGGCGAATGAACCAGGCGGTGCTGTTGGCCTTGATGCCCGAAGGGCAAGAGGTGCAGCAAAAATCCGGGGTTCTGCGTTTAGAGGGAGCCGACCAAATTGAAATCGGTTCGGGAGAGGATTTTGCCGTCTTGGCCAACAAGCTTTGTGATCTCTTGACCGGGATTATGGATGCCATTGAACTGTTGGGCCAAGCCGGGAACCTGGGCAGCCCCCTGGCCAATCTTGCCACGGTGCAACAAAACCTAGCCAACCTGAAAAACAACTACGACTTGATCAAATCTAACGTTAAACTTGGCAAAACCACCCAAAAATAGGACCGCCATGGCCATGGATTCAAACGGCATTGCCACCCAATTCCAAAGTCTGCTGCAAAGCCGCTACGGCGAGCAGGCGGTGGCCCCTCAGGACCTCAAGGACTTGATCAACCTGATCGTTCTGGAGGTCAAAAAGGCAGTGGTCACAGGGACCATCACCGGAACCAGTCCTTCGGGGCCGGTCACCGGGACCTTCACTTCTACCCTGGTCAGCTGACTTTTACTTCCGACCGACCTATCCTCTCCCCCGTCCGCCCTTGGCCACAAAGGGTAGATAAAACTTGGAACTTTCCTTTAACGGACCCAGATGGATGCAGCTACGCTTTCAAAGATGATGGCAGAGATCAACCTAGCCGACGACACGGCCATGGAGACCAAAATCAAGGAGGCCTCGGTGGGGACGCTCTTTGAGAACGCCGCCATAACCAAAAACTCGGTTTTTTTTAACCTGTTGATGATTCTTTTTAAGGAACCTTACCGGCTTTTTTTGCAGGCCGTAGAGGCCCTATTGCCCCAACTGTTCGTCAGCTCCGCTACCGGGACTTGGTTGGAGCGGTTTGCCACCGATTATGACCTGACCCGTAGCCTGGGGGCCAAGGCCCGCCTTTGGGTCCGGGTCACCAAGACCAACGCCAGTCCTTTGGAGATCACCACCGACCTTCTTTTTTCGGTGTTTGAGGCCAACCCTCGGACCTATGTCCCTGTACAAAATTACAGTTTTGATGCTCCGACCACCAACTGCGACATCCTAGTAGAGGCGCTGGAAATCGGGCAAAAGTACAACCTGCTCAACAACCAGATCACCCAAGTGAGTGGTGGCCTGAACGTTTTGACCGTTACCAACTTCGCTGCTGCAATCGCCGGAACGGACGTGGAAACCGACCTGGAGCTACGAACCCGAATCTTAAACAAAAAATGGAGCCAAAGCCTGGATTATGGGATTGAAGCCAAGTACCAAGCGGCCCTTTTGTCGGTGCCGGAGGTGGAATTTGCCCTTTTGGATTCGGTGGACCCGGTTACCGCTACCCTCCATTTTACCCTTTATGGTGCCGGACTCAACTCTAACCTCGCTGCCGATGCATTGGTGGCCTTGGAATCGGTTTTGATGGCCACCGACTTGGCGGTAGTGGAATTGGCCAGCTCCGAGACCCTCAATTTGACGATCCAACTTTTTGTCCCCCATCCCCTGGCCCTGGAAACCAAAGTATTGGACCAAGTGAACACTTATTTCGCCGGTATGCCCAGAGGGCAAAACTTCGATGAATCCCTGTTGGTCTATCACCTTTACCGCAATGTGCCCGAATTGGTGGGCAGCCCGATTCACCTGACCCCGGAAACGGCCGTTTTGCCGCTCGGCAAGTATTTTTCCCCTACGGTTACAATCCTTCCTTAACAAGAGCCAGAGATGATTACAAAATGGTGGTTGCAAAGCCCCCCGGTTTTGCACTTGTACAAACTCAAAGAAGTTTGTTGGGGGCTGATGACGGAAAAGGTGAACCAAATTGCCGATTGGGTTCACTTCAACAGCATGCCCGGCACGGCGGTTGACCAGTGGTGGGAGGAACTGCCCAACCGGCCCGCCGAATTGAACCAGTCCAAGCGGGAATACATCCAAGGGTATGAGATTTTAGCCCAAGATTTTGGGACCCTCCGGTCCCTGCAAGCGGTCCAGACCCTGTTTGGGCTTTCCTACTTCGAGTGGATCGACCTGAGGTCCCCGACCTTTCCGTACCGGGAACTCTATGGTCCCCAATGTTTGCGGATCCGTCTGGACCCAGGGGCCAACGACATGAACCTGATCACCCAGTACATCCTGCACATCTCCCCGGCGAGGTGCAAATTCAGCAGCGACATCCTTTACCCCAGGCTGCCCGGCGGCCTGGGCCGGGTAAAGCTGGGCCGAACCCTGGCCGAAACCGCCTACGCCTTGGCCCACCCACCTGAACCCAAAACCGTTGGGTTGGGGGTCTCGCCTCTAGGCTGGTTTTTTTTGGGACATTAAAAGTCCTTTTTTTAAATCGGCCCCGTCTCCTTACGGCCAGGAGACGGGGCTTTTTTTTGCCTAGCGGGGCTAAAAAAGTGGTTGAATTGGTGATTTTGGAATGCTTTCCGGCTAATGAAACACCAAAAAGTGCGGTGAGATCGGTGAAGTTAAATCACCCCTCTCTAGGAGAAACAAAATGGCCTTTACCGAAAAAACAACCCTTTGGGACTGCAGTTTGGCGAACCGGGCAGCGAGACCTGGGACGGACCTTTTTACCGGTCTTATCACATTCTTTCTCACGTTTTGAGCAACCTCAACGGTCAATCTAGGTTGACCAAAGGGGAGTATCAATCCCTTACGGACACCACTGGTTTGCTCAAAGGCATCGAAGTGGAGTTTTTTAATCCTACCGCCAACAGCCTCACCCGCATGGCTTTCCCGGACCTGGGGGTCACCATCTCCGACCTGCCGGAACTTTGGTACGCCGACAGCCTGACCGGGCAAATCGCCAAACAGACCTTGGACAACTACCAATCGGTTTCCCATCAGCTCAACAAATTTCCCTTACTTTACACAGGTTTTTACCAATCCGCCGGTGCAACCCGGACCCCCTTCGCCGAGCTCCTGGCCCCCAGGACCAACCCCAGGATGGAAAAACAGCGGCATTTTAAGAACCTGATTATGAACGGAAACTTTGACATTTGGCAGCGAGGGTCCAGTTTTCTTGGGGTCGGCGGGGCACAGTACACTGCGGACCGTTGGTATTTTTACAACAATCCCACTTGCACGGCGGTCTATAATGTGGCCCTAGAAAACAATCCTCCTACGCCTTCCCAAAGTGGGGTCCATTCCAAAAATTGCTTTCAAACCGATGTGGCCACCGTCCAAAACAATGCGTCCCTGGCTTCCACCCCGGACTCTCTTTGTTTTATCAGCCAACGGATCGAAGGACACTTGTCCAGGGTTTTGTTGGGCCAGGAACTGACCTTAAGCTTTTGGGTCCGGTCAGGAGTCCCTGGGACTTACAGCGTTTCTTTCCTCAACCATGACGGCACCCGAAGTTACTTGGCCGAATACAGCATCCAAGCCGCCAACAGCTGGGAGAAAAAATCCATCACCTTGCGCTTTGACGACCAAGTTTCCTCCTGGTTGACCAGCCCCGGCGTGGTTGGGTTGCGAGTCAACTGGGCCTTGGTGATCGGCTCCAATTGGCAGGGGGCCAAAGACAGTTGGTCGGGCGCTCAGGTGTACGGTACGGCAAACCAAGTCAACCAAGCGGGGACCTTAAACAACTTTGCCCTTTCTCAGGTGCAGCTGGAGGTCGGCTCCATCCCCACCGGCTTTGAATTTCGCAATGAGCAGGAAGAACTGGTGCTCTGCCAGCGGTACATGGAAAAAGTCGCAGCCATGACTCACATTAACGGCTTCGATGGCACTGTCTGTTATGCAGATGTAAGATTTCAAGTGCCCAAGGCGAACACGGCTCTCAGCGTAATGCAGTCGGGAACTGAAACCATCACTTGGTTTTCTGTCGGTTCAATACAACTCAGCAATCCCAGTTTGTCACATATTACGCTTTACAGTGCCATGCTCTTTTTCGATGCCACTAGTGCTGTCCCCTCTGCTTCTTATTATTACATGATTGAAGAGAATATTTGGATCTTAGGCGACTTTTAACCTCTCTCCAGGGCCTTTGCCAAAGGCCCTGTTTTCTCCTCCCGGTTGTCTGCCCCTTCTCTGGGATCGGAATCCCTTCCCTCTGCCGTTTTTGAATCAAAAGGGGAATAACCGATCCATGACTCCTTTTCCCTTTCCTTTATTCCCCACGAGGCACAGATGGCGTTTACCGAAAAAATGGACTCTTTAGGTCTTTGTTACAGCGAGCCAGGGAGCGAAACCTGGGACGGCCCCTTTTATCGCAGCTACCACATCCTTTCCCAGGTCCTGAGCAGCCTCAACAGCCAGACTAGGCTCTTGGAAGGTGAGTATGATTCGATTTCAGGACAGCTCAAAAATCTAGTGGTCGAGTTTTATGAACCTGTCACCGGAGCCTTGACCACCCAAAGCTTTGCCGACACGGCCGTCACCATCAGCAGCACCCACGAACTTTGGTTTGCCAACCTCAACACCGGGCTGATCGAAAAAATCACCCTCCAAGGCTACAATGCCTTGGCCCATGCTTCCAACCTTTTTCCGGTACTTTACACCGGCTACTACCAAGCTACTCTCCCCGGCAACGACCCTATCCTCGCCCCCGGAACCACTCCCTTTGCCCACTTCCTGGCCCCTCGGAGCAACCCCAGGTTGGAGCGGACCCAGGGGTTCAAAAACGTCCTGATCAACGGTAACCTGGACATTTGGCAACGGGGGACCACTTTTACCGCAACTACTGCATATGCGGCTGACCGGTTTATGATTACTGCATTTGGGGCATCGGTCACGGTTGACCGGGTGGCAGGCTACCCGCCCAACGGCAAAAGCCGGTACCTGATGCAGCTCACCGGTGCCACCGGGCTGACTACGGTTGAGGTACTGCAACGAATCGAGGCCTCCATGACCCCGATGATCCGCGGGTTGGCCACCTATTCCGCCTGGATTTACAACGGCGGAGCCAGCAGTTTCACCCCTTCGATCCGCTACTGTACCCCGACCGTGGAAGACACCTTTGTTGCCTTTAATGCCAATACCACCAAGGCTCTGCAACCTTGCCCCCCTGCAACTTGGACCAAAGTCAAGGCCACGATTGATCTTTCTGCCTTCACGGGCCTAGAGAACGGATTGGAATTCGCTTTGGTCTTGCCGGACGGCTCCTTGGGTGCCGGGGGTCTGGTCAAACTGGGCCAGATGCAGCTTGAAGAAGGACCGGTAGCAACCTTGATTGATCTCCGGTGTGCCAAAGAGGAGTTACGATTGGCCCAAGCCTTTTACTTCCGCTTCTCCACCTTTCCAGAAACCAAGGTCGCTTTGTGCAGGGCCATGTCTGCTTCCGGGTTATCCTTCCAAGGGGTCTTCTCTACCCCGGTGCCGATGAGACTCTTCTTACCCCACTTGACATATGGCGGTACTTGGCAGGGATACTCTCGGAGGCCTTCGGACAACAACTATGTTTCCTACAACGTGTCCTTGCTTTCAGCCTATGCAAATGTTGGAAATTTGGTTTCAGTAGTAATGGAATTCAGTGCCGGCAACGATTACAACATCAACGAACCTTGTTTCCTGAAATCCGGCAGTAACTACGCCTGGATTGCTTTGGATGCCGAGTTTTAAAGTTAGGTAAAACCGAGGTTGGGCGGTAGGCTTTGTAACCCAAACCGTCCGTCCCTTACAAAGACATTCCTCTTGGCAGAAAGCGAGGGTCCAAGGTAGGGTTCAGACTCTACCTTGGACCCTTTTTTAATGCCCTCTTGTGGGCGTTTCTCCCTGGCCCCCATGGAAGTCATCCAGTTTTTGTTGTTTGGTACCTTTTACCTGACCGTTTTTTTTGTTGCCTTTGGGTTGATGGCTGCCTTCGTTTTTTTGGTGGTGGTAGGTTATTCCCAACAGCGGGCGGAAAAAAAGGCCAAAAAGTCTTTGGAACCTTGAGCCTTGGGCTCCCCATGGCCGGACTTGCCCTTCCAGGCATCTTACCTTCCTTGCGCCTTTGCCGCTCTGGCCTTCGTTTAACGGCGAGGCTCCATGCTTAGCGGCCCGCTGCAAATCACCACCTTCCGCAAATCCAAGGCCTACCCCAAGTTTTTAAAGCCCGAACCTGCCCCACTGGAGCTGGCCCAAACATTGTTGGAATTGGCCCAGGTAATGATCGGCGAAAGCTTGGAGACCCTTGAGGCGGCCCTTTCGGAGGTTTCTTCGGGCAACCCCAAAGTGACCCTGGGGCTGGTCAAGGTGCTGCTGGAGCAGGGGACCTTCCGGCAGAAGGAAGTGGAAGAACCGGCCAGTTTGCGGGAACAGGTGTTTGATCTTTCCGCCCGGTACTGGAACGGTCAGGCGACCGCCTTGCCCGAGGTGACCGGGCACCGGGAGCAGATCCTCAAGGGGCATCCCGCCATCCCCCCCGGAGCGGACCCTTTGCCCATCCTTTTTGCCGACCTCCCTTCCCACCAAGTTCTGTTGTCTCTGCCCCCCCAAAGTGCCGGCGAACTCTTGGACCGGTACAATCTGGCCCAGGCCCAGGGGCTGCTGCTCAAGGCCGATTCCTTGACCCTGGAGGTTTTGGACCCCGATTGTTTTGCCGGATTGTTGCAGCGGATCCGTTTTTTTGGGCTGCTCTTTGAGGTCGAACCGCTGGGGTCCAAGGGAAACCGGCTGGTCATCTCTGGCCCCGGATCGGTGCTCGAAAACCCCAGGAGCTACGGTTTGGAGCTGGCCAACCTGTTCCCCAGCCTCTTGGGCCTCAAGGGGCAATGGTCGATGGAGGCCTGGATTCGGCCCCAAGGCAAAACCGGGGTCTTTGGGTTTGAGGTAACCCCCGACTCGGGATACCGAAGCCAAACCCACTTGCGGCAGGATTGGGGACAAGAGAAAATACTGGCAGTTGAAAAACGGTTCAATCAGCAATACAATCCCCACTGCACCGCCAAGTCTTTGACCGAAGTGATTCGGCTCCCCGGCAACCGTTATCTCCTGCCCGACCTGGAGGTCAGTGACGGCAAGACCAAGGTTCGGGTCCAATGGCTCCGGTATTTGAGCCCCCAAAAGCAGGCTTGGTTGCTTGCGGTCAAAGACCAACTGCCTCTGGGCTACCTTTTTGTCCTCAAGGGCCAAAGGGTCAAGTACCAGGGGCTGGTGGAAGCCCTGGGGGGCAAACTTGCCTTGGTGACCACCGACCTGACCGCTCCCTTTTTAAAGAAACAATTGGACTAGAGCCAAGATGCGAAAAAAATGGGACGGACATTGTCACAGCCAGTTTTGCCCACATGGCAGAGGCGAGGCAACCGAAGCGATGGTCCGCCAAGCGGTAGCCTTGGGCTTTGAGCGGTTGAGCCTGACCGAACATGCCCCCTTGCCGCCGGGGCTATTGGCGGACCAAAAACTTTTTGACGAACTGGCCCTCAAGCCCCAGGAGCTGGAGCCCTACTTCGACCATGTCCGGGGGCTCAAACAAAAATACCAGGGACAGATCGAGCTCCTGGTCGGCTTGGAGGTGGACTACATTCCAGGTTTTGAAGAGGTTGTGCTTGACTTCTATGACCGCTGGGGGGACCAACTGGAGGACAGCCTGCTTTCGTTGCACTTTTTGCCCGGCCCCGATGAGCCTTTGATGGTGGACTTTTCCCCCGAAGACGTGGCGGCAAGGCTGCTGCCCCATTATGGTGGATTGGAAGCAGTGACCTTGGCCTATTGGCATTGGGTGCAGGAATCGGTCCAGTTGCCTTTCCGCAAGTACCGCCCCACAAGGTTGGGACACCTGGGGCTGGTCAACAAGTTTGCCCAGGTGTTTGAACCTTGCCGTTTGGAGCGGGACTTTTACCGCCCCTTGGCCCAGGAAATCGCCCGGTCGGGCTACCAGTTGGATTACAATTGTTCGGGCTATGGCCGCAAAACCTGTGGCCAAGCCTACCTGCCCGGTGCTTTTTTGGCTTTGGCCCAGGAATTGTCCATCCCCTTGGTTTATGGTTCTGATGCCCATGGAATCCAAGCGGTAGGTCAGTTTTACGACCATTATCTCAAGGACTTGAATGCTTAATTGGCCCTCCTTAGAACCGATTTTCTCCGAAGAACGGCCCGAACGGTTCCGGCCCGAGTTGGTCAAGATCGTCCTGGGGCTGTTGATTCTCTTCACCTTGGTTTCCCAAGGTCCCTTCGACCCGGACCCGATGAATCTGGTCTGGCCCGCCCAGGGGATCGAAAACTGGTTTGGCCTACCCGGAGCGATGTTTGCCGGATTTTGGCTGCGGTTTTTTGGTTGGTCTTCCTTGATGTTGGTAGTGTTTTTGTTGTTTTCCCAAAGCACCCAACGGCGTTTTGCTTTGGCCTTTGTGGCAGCGGTGATTCACTTTTTGGGTTTTGCCTTGCTGGTCGGCTTGCTCTTCCCCACCGGGCACCCGAGGCTCGAACAGGCTTCGGGCCTTTATGGGCTGATGGGCAACCAAGCGCTGGGGTGGATCGGGGTGCGGTTCTTGGGCGTTTTGGTTTTGACCGCCTTTTTGATCAAGGCCTCAATGAACTACCGGCTTAAAAACCATTTTTTGGTTTTTTTGTTCCAAGGGGTCTTGGGGGTTTTGGCCATGGCCGAGATGTTCAAGGAAACCTTTATGGGCCTCAAGGCACTAAGCCCCAGCCAGCTCAAGCAGAGTTTGATGGCCGAACCTGCCTCGGGCTTTGGGCAAAACGATGAGGACACCACCCCCGAGCCGGGGCAATATGAAAAAGTCGCCGCCCCCTATGCTCCCGATGATGCTTTGATGCGTGCGGCTTTGGAGGCGTTGGAGAAAAATCCCTTGGGCGATTTTGGAGCAGAAGAAAAGAACCCGAAAAATTCGTCTTGACTTGTGGTTTTTCTTTTCGATAGCCTAATTACATTCAGTCGAGAGTACCTTCCCTGTTCATTCATACGCTTCTTTTAACTACCCGGTTTTTGATCCCTTGCTTTTTTGCTCCCTCCCCCAATCCTTTTGCGGAATCTTGATTCCAAACCCCTAGCCGATAGCTCCCTGTGTCAGTTGCAAAAACCCCCGTATCCAAAGCTCTCCCCAACAAGTCGGTCCGGTCGATCATGGCGGAAGCCAAAACCATTTCCCCGGACACCAAGGCCAAACTGACCGTCAACGGGATTGAGCCCTTGATTCTCTCCGAACTCAAACGGATGGACATCAAGGCCCTGGAAAAGATCGCCAAAGAGTACGACATCGAAAACGCAACCTCCATGTTGCGCCAAGACCTGATCTTCGCTCTGCTCAATGCACAAACCGCCAAAGGCGGGGCCATCTACTCCCAAGGGGTTTTGGAAACCTTGCCCGACGGCTTTGGGTTCCTGCGCAGTCCCGACTTCAACTACATCCCCGGCCCCGACGACATCTACGTCAGCCCCAGCCAGATCCGCCGTTTTAACCTCCGTACCGGCGACACGATTGAGGGCCAAGTGCGGCCGCCCAAGGACAACGAGCGGTATTATGCGCTGCTCAAAGTCGAGAAGTTGAACTTTGAAGAACCCGAGCATTCCAAGGACAAAACCCTTTTTGACAACCTCACCCCCCTGTACCCCGACGAAATCATCCGGCTTGAACATGGCGGCAAGGACAAAACCAGCCGGGTCATTGACATGTTCTGCCCGATTGGCAAAGGCCAGCGGGGCTTGATCGTCGCTCCGCCCAAGGCGGGCAAAACCATGGTCTTGCAAAACGTAGCCAACGCCATTACCACCAACTACCCGGACATCTTTTTGATCGTCCTGTTGATCGACGAGCGGCCCGAAGAAGTGACCGACATGCGCCGGTCGGTCAACGGCGAGGTGATCAGCTCCACCTTCGATGAACCGGCAACCCGGCACGTCCAGGTAGCCGAAATGGTGATCCAAAAGGCCAAACGCTTGGTCGAGCACAAACACGACGTGGTGATCCTGCTCGACTCGATCACTCGGCTCGCCAGGGCCTACAATACCGTCATCCCTCCTTCGGGCAAGATTTTGTCCGGTGGGGTGGATGCCAACGCCCTGCACAAACCCAAACGGTTTTTTGGGGCCGCCCGGAACATCGAAGGCGGCGGGTCCTTGACCATCTTGGCCACCGCCTTGGTGGACACCGGTAGCCGGATGGACGAGGTGATCTTTGAAGAATTTAAAGGCACCGGCAACATGGAATTGGTGCTGGACCGCAAGTTGGTGGAAAAACGGGTTTTCCCGGCCATCGAGATCGACAAGTCCGCCACCAGGAAAGAGGAACTGCTCATCACCAACCTTGCCGATGTTTGGAAGCTCCGCAGGCTTTTGGCGGCGACCAAGGCCCAGGAAAGCCTGGAATATTTGCTTGACAAGATGGAAAAGTATCCCTCTAATGAAGAACTTTTGAAGATGGTCAACGGTTGACCGACCGTACCCTCTTCGGACCCGACTTAAACGAACGTTTCGTCAACCTCCTAGGCTGTCCCTAGGTGAAATCGAAACCCCAAGGAGCCCAATGAAAGCCGACATTCATCCCAAGTACACCGACACCAAATTCTCTTGCGCCTGCGGCTTTGAGTCCACCATCCGCTCCACCCTCGGTGGGGTTCACAAGGTGGACATTTGCTCCAACTGTCACCCCCTTTATACCGGCAAAGAAAAGCTGGTTGACACCGAAGGGCGGATTGACCGGTTCAAGAAGAAATACGAGAATATCTCGGTTGGGAAAAAGAAGTAATCCACTCGGGGCTCTGCAAGGAGCCCCGGTCTTTTTCCTCCCCCCAAATCCATGTTTGACAAGCTCGCCCGTATTGCCGACCGCTTTGAAGAAGTGACGGCCTTGCTCGGGCATCCAGATACCCTCTCCAATTCCAAGCGCCTCCGGGAAGTCTCCCAAGAACAAGCCAAGCTCAAGCCGATCTATGATCTTTTTGTGGAGCTGAAAAAGGCGACCGAAGAGCTGGAAGGCAACCAAGCGATCATTGAAGACCCGGCCGAAGACCCGCAGATGAAGGAAATGGCCAGGGCCGAATTGGGGGAACTCAAAAAACGGGTGGCCCAACTGGAGCAAGAAAGCCAACTGGCCCTGCTGCCCAAAGACCCGGATGATGGCAAAAACGTGATCCTGGAGATCCGGGCCGGAACCGGCGGGGACGAAGCGGGCATCTTTGCCGGCGACCTCTTTCGGATGTACCAGCGGTATGCCGAACAAAAACGCTGGACCTTGGAGGTCCTGGAATCCAGCCCGGCGGTGCACGGCGGGTTCAAGGAGATCACCGCTTCGATCGAAGGGGCCTTCGTTTTTGCCAACATGAAGTTTGAGGCGGGCACCCACCGGGTCCAGCGGGTACCCGCCACGGAAGCCCAAGGGCGGATCCACACCAGCGCCTGCACCGTGGCGATCCTGCCCGAAGCCGATGAGGTTGAGGTCAACATCAACCCCGCCGACCTCAAGATCGACACCTACCGTTCCTCCGGGGCCGGGGGCCAGCATGTCAACAAAACCGAGTCCGCCATTCGGATCACCCACGTCCCGACCGGCATCGTGGTCGCCTGCCAGGAAGAGCGCAGCCAGATCAAGAACCGGGCGAAGGCGATGAAGTACCTCCAAGCCAAGATTTACGACCAACAAGCCCAGGCCCAGGCCAGCGAGTTGGCGGTTTTACGCAAAAACATGGTAGGCTCCGGTGATCGGTCCGAGCGGATCCGTACCTACAACTACCCCCAAGGCCGGATCACCGACCACCGGATCGGCCTGACCCTCTACCGTCTCGAAGAGGTCATGAACACCGGCTCGATCCAAGAGATCGTCAACGCCCTGGCCGCCGACCAACAAGCCGAACTGCTCAAAGCCGACCTGGGCTAGCCCTGGAGACGGAGCCCGAAACCGGCCCAGGTAACAGGCCCAACGGCCCTCTAAAACAACCCCATCCTTCCGCTCCCGAGGGCTGGACCGGCTACCGGGAAATGGGCTCCCTGGCCTTGACCCCCAGGTTGTCCATCACCTTTTTGATCTGCTCGGCCCGGTAGGGCTTGAGCATGTAATATTCGCAGCCCTCCTTGAAGCTCTGCTCGATCACGTCCTTGTTACTGTTGGCCGTAGCCATCACCACCGTGGCTTGGAAGTCGTCCATCCGCAGGTACAATTCTTCGTATTCCCGCAGTTGCCGCAAAACCTCTCGGCCATTGATCTCGGGCATCTCAATGTCCAAAAAGAGCAGGTAAAACCGGTTGTCCGACTCCAGCGAGGCCTTGTACATCGCCAGCGCCACATAACCGTTGGTGGTCTGCTCCACTCGGCCATAAGGGGCCAACATCTTGGCCAGCAAAAACAAATTGTTTTTGTCGTCGTCCACCAACAGTATCCTAGGCTGCATCCTCCCCCCTCTCCAAAGAAAAACAAAAACCGTCCCGAACTTTGGGCAATGTGTTTCAACCTGTCAACTGCTGAAAGCCCCAGGAAAAAGTTCCGCACTCTTGGGCGCAGGTTTTTGAGGCTGCATTCCCCCTTCTGCACCACCAATGTTTTCATCAGAGCAGATATTATTTCCGCTTTGGAAATCGCCTGTTCGTTAACGGCCCGCTGCCATTCTTGGTATTGGTAATTTGCAGAACAGAAGTATTGTCTGCTCCTATCAAAGGTAAGAGAAGGCCTCTTGGTAGAGCCGCAAGACGGTGTCCAGCTGGCCTCGGTCGGTGGGTTGTTGTCCGCTGGACTGTCCTTTGATTTTGACCCTCACTTTTTAGGAGAAGAGCATTTCCCCCCCAAGTGAACCCAAAAGCCCCCAAAAGGCCCGCCCGACTCGACCAGGACCCCACCTTGACAACCGATCCACCGGACCTATAGCCTTACCCAGGTTTCAAAACGAGGCTACACCCAAGGCACCAGTCCCTGGTGGCAGTAATTCCACCGCAATCCTGTTCCGTTTGGTTTTGTGAAAAAGCTGATCCAAGGGATCGTAGAGTTTCGCCGCAACGTCCAAGAAGGCTACCGGGAAGCTTTTGGCCGGTTGGCCACCGGCCAGTCGCCGGACACACTTTTTATCGCCTGTTCGGACAGCCGGGTGGTGCCCAACACCTTTGCGTCCACCGACCCTGGAGACCTCTTTGTGTTGCGCAACGTCGGCAATCTGGTCCCCCCTTGCGGTCAAGACGGAGTTTCGAGCAGCGATGAGTCCGAAGCGGCGGCCATCGAGTATTCGGTTGAAAGCCTGTCGGTCCAGAACATTGTGGTTTGCGGCCATTCCGAATGTGCCGCCATGAAGGCCTTGATCGACAACCGGAACAAGGTGAAGTACCCGAACCTCAAAAGCTGGCTCCGGCATGGGGATGAAGCGGTGCAACAATTGGCCGCAGGGATCGCCCTAGACCCCACCCTGGCCAAGCACAACCAGCTTTCCCAACTCAACGTGCTGCTGCAAATGGAGCACGTTAAGTCTTACCCGGCGGTCAAAAAAAGACTGGAAGAAGGCACCCTGGGGGTTCACGGCTGGTGGTTCGACATCGCCAAGGCGGATGTTTATGCCCTGGACGAAGGGTGGAAACGGTTTACCCTGATCGACGAAGAAGCAGCCGAACGGATCATCCGCCGACTGGTCCCCTAGTCCACCGGTAGAACCGAGCCAACCGTCAGGGTTTGCCCCTGGGGGCCGGTGGTGAGGGTTACGTTGATGAGGACCCTTTTGGTTTGCCCTCCCCCACAAAGCACCCGAATCTCGTAACAACTGGGCACCGGCAGGCCATGAAGCCGAGCATTGTTGCGGTCCGAAACCAATTCCAGGTCCAAGGGATGGACCAGTTCCTCCAATTTCTTGCCGATCAACTCCCCGGCGCTGTAGCCCAAAAGCTCGGCCAAACGGACGTTGCCGTAGATCAGTCGGCCATTTTCCATCAGAAAGTTGCCGGTCAAACAAGGCTCGTCTTCCTGCGGAAAGGGGGCCACCTCCAGCCACCGTGCCCAGTCGGGCGAAGTCAGCTCCGAGGGGGACTTTTGTTTGGCTTTTTTTTTCCGTCCCAATATAGACATCTTCCCTAGCCTTGGCGCAACAAGATGTTTGTCGGTTGAGAGCCCAAACCGGTATCCTTCAGCCTAATTGGGCTTGGGGGCCAACCTGGGGGGTTGGGAGAGGATCTTTTCGATCTTTTCTCCCAAAACATAAGAGTCAAAGGGCTTGACCACAAAACCGGTCACCCCTTCCTTGGCTGCTTCCAAAATGTTGTGCTTTTGGGCTTCCGAGGTAATCATCACCACTGGAATCTGCCGTAACTTTGCATCTCCCCGGATCTCTCTGAGCAAAGTAATACCGGTCATCTTGGGCATCTGCCAATCAAGCAGCACCAAGTCCACCGGCTCACTGTGCAGGATCTTTAAGGCCTCTTCCCCATCCCCGGCTTCGTGGAAATTTTGGAAGTACAGTTCCTCCAGGGACTGGCGCACCAAATGCCGCATGGGGGCAGAGTCGTCAACGATCAGGATGTGGATCTGTCGGTCGGTGGACATCAGGCTTCCTCTTCTTTTTCCGGTTGTGCTGCCGTCGGAACTTCAACCTTACGTTTGAATCCGTCGAGTTTTGATTTTTGCAGTTCCTCTCGGTCTTCAAAGTCCCGTTTGACCTCGTTGAAGTAACCTAAAAACTGGCTTTTTTCCGCCGGTTTCATGCTGGCCATCTTTTCGTCTTTGAGGCGGACAAAGAAGTTGAGGTAGTTGCTGGCAGATTTGGCGTTGTTCTGGTACAGAGCCAATTGGAACAGCAGTTTGGCCGAGCGAAGGGAAAGTTCGTTGTCCCGGGTGGACAACATCAATTCCTTGGACAACCGCTCGGCTTCCAGCAGTTCCTTTTCCGCTTCCCCCACATGGCCCGCATTCACCAAAATCTCTGCCAACCCCAGGCCCAAAAAGATGATCCCCCACCGCTGCCGGTCGTCGGGCCTTGCCTTTTGGAGCTGGTTGAGGCAGTGGATCGCTAGGCGGTACAGCTTTTCTACATGAGGCACCGAAGGATTTACGCTCTCCAGCTCTTGGAGCAACATCCCGTAGCTGGCTTTACGTTTTTCCGTCCCTTCCATCCATTGGACCAAAAAGTCCCGGTCCTCAAAAACCGGCGGGACCTTGTCCACCTCCTTGGCCCGGAAGCTTTCTTTGGCCGGAGAGGCAAACAGGCAGTTGGGGCAGACGCTGATCTTCACCTTGTTGAAATCCAAGGGGTGGTCCTGGGCGGTCATGGCTCCGACATAAACCGGCAGGCCAAAGAGGTTGGTCGCAGGTTTTTGGCTTTTGGGCCGCAACCGGTACACCTTGATCGGCAGATTGTTGTCACAAAGATAGCAGGTCTGTTCCCGATACTGGAGGCTGTTGTTTTCGCCGTGAGGCAACCAGCGGTCTTCACTTTTTTCCAACGAAGAGCCGGAGCCCAGGTCCACGAAGGCACCCAGCTTGGCCAGACTTTTTCGTTTCTGCCGCCAAGTGGTACCTCGTTTACACCAGACCAAGGTGCGGTCTTCCAGGGAGGCGGGGAGATTGCAGGCCTTGATGTAGTCCCCAATAAAAATCATCTCCTTGTTGGCCAGCTCATCGTTGAGCGACATGACCCGGAGCACCTCAAAAAAGATCAGGTAGATCACTTCCATTTCCAGGCCCGGAGGCGGGGAAAGCAGGGAAGGGCGCATACGGTTTTTGATGAAGGCGAGCAGCCGCTTTTTTTCCTTTTCTTCCGCCACAAAACTGAGGGCAGTCCGCAGGAGCTTGATCTCCATCGGGTCCACAATGCCGTCGATCATCACCACGCTGACCAGCACCTCGGCGTACCAGACCTTTTGCTGGTCAGTCATCTGGTGGAGCGGCACCCGGGGGTTTTTTAGAGTGACCTCACGGGGGACCAAAAGCCGTTGGTCTTCTTGCCACCGAAGCCCCTCTTCGGCCCACTGCATCAAGGTGTATTGGAAGCTTTTGGCAAAACCGAATTGGTTGGATAAGGTCTCCAGGAAGTTACGCTCCTCTTCGGCCAAGTCCCAGTCGGAGATGGAGAAGTTGAGGACCTCCAGGTAAACCTGGGGGAGCAGTTTGCGGTCCAGGTCGGGGGGGAGGACGATCGGTTCGCCTTGGTTGTTTTCCAGGTGCCGCATCAGTTGGGTGCGGTTTTCCAAAGATTTGAACAAACCTATCAGCCGTTGGAAGCTCTCGAATTCGCTCAAGACGATCTTCCCGTCCGCCCAAATGGCGTGGATCAGCAGATTGGCGAACCAATACTGCTGTGCGGGGGTCAAGAGTTTCATCAATTCTTCCATTTTCCTCCTGGAATGAACCTTTTTCCGTTGCACCAAGCGGGCGGACAAGGCTCCTCAATCTACGCAATTTTTTTTAATGGGGCAACCCATGTTTCAACCTAAACTGACTGGGGATTTGGCCTTAGAGAAGACTACCGACCCTGGAGGCTGGAGGGATTGGCCGGACCGAGGGCGAAGGCTAAAGACTCTCCTTTTGAAAGCAGAGCTATTTTAAGGGGTGGCGGCCCCCCTGAAAAAAACCGGAGCGGCAACCATCCCCGGTTCCAAGGTCCACAACCTTGTGCGTCCTCAGCCCCAAAAAAACGACGGAGGTAAAACCGGGCCTGACAAGCAAAACCACCCGACCGAAGCACTCACTGTTTATGGTCCATCCGGCGCAACAACTCCCAACCGATCCCCGCCCCCAGCCCGACCCCCGAGCCCACAGCGACACAAGTCAACAAAATGGCGAACATGAACCCTCCCCAGGTTGCCAGGGGGAGAACCGTTCCGTTGGGGGAAAGTTCCGCCGCCCTCTTTGTGGATGGAGACTTTATGACATATGGTGTTTGTTGCATAAGCCGGACCTTGCCTGGAAGTGGGAGTGCAAAAGCACCCCTTTGCTTGGGGATTGGCCCGCCGCCTCTGCTCCCCTACAAGGGCCCCCAAATGGGGGTTGCCCAAGAGTGCCTGAGCGGCTAAAAAGGGAGACACCTCTCAAGCAAACTTCTTTTTTGGCCCAAAGCACATGGAACCAACCAGCTACCTCCAGTCCTACCTTGCAAAACTCACCTCCGGCAGCGAAGCCAACCCGGCGGTGGCCGCCTATTATGCGGCCCTGGACCAGATCTCCAAGGTCAACCCGGCGGTGGTCCAGGGAATTGTAGGTGAGCTTCGGGACCAAAGAAGGAACCTCAAGTTGATCGCTTCGGAAAACTACTCCTCCTTGGCGACCCAATTGGCGATGGGCAACCTTTTGACCGACAAATATGCCGAAGGTTACCCGCAACACCGGTTTTACGCCGGTTGCGACAATGTGGATGCCATTGAGACCGAAGCGGTCAATCTGGCCAAGCAGCTTTTTGGGGCTGAACATGCCTACGTCCAGCCCCACTCCGGTGCGGACGCAAACATGGTGGCCTTTATCGCCATTTTGCTGACCCGAGTCCAGGCCCCGGCCCTGGAGGCGCTCAAGGAAAAAAATCCCTCCGCCTTGAGCCGTGAGGTTTGGGAAGGGGTGAGGGCGTTGATGCACCAGCAAAAATTGGTGGCCCTGGACTACTACTCAGGCGGCCATTTGACCCACGGCTACCGGCACAACTTCTCCGCCCAGATGTTTGACGTTTATTCTTATTCGGTGGACCGGGAGTCGGGGATTTTGGACCTGGAGGCGATTCGCAAGCTGGTCTTGGAGGTCAAGCCTTTGATCCTCTTGACCGGCTATTCCGCCTACCCCCGGAGAATCAACTTCAAGGCCATGCGGGCCATTGCCGACGAAGTGGGTGCGGTCTTTATGGTGGACATGGCCCACTTTGCCGGACTGGTGGCAGGCAAGGTCTTCACCGGGGACTACAACCCGGTTGCCCATGCCCACGTGGTCACCACTACCACCCACAAGACCCTGCGCGGCCCCAGGGGCGGGATGGTGCTTTGCACCCAGGAATTCGCCGAGTCGGTGGACAAGGGTTGCCCGGCCATTTTAGGCGGTCCCCTGCCGCACATGATGGCCGCCAAAGCCGTAGCCTTTACCGAGGCGCTCAAACCGGAATTTTCCACCTATGCCCAAAAGATTGTGGAAAACTCCCAGACCTTTGCCCAAGCCTGCGTGGACCTCAAGATGCCGGTGGCAACCGGGGGCACGGACAACCACCTCTTTTTGGTGGACGTACAAAAGGGCTTTGGCTTGACCGGCAGGCAGGCAGAGTCGGTGCTGCGAGAGTGCAACGTCACCCTCAACCGCAACAGTCTCCCCTTTGACGGCAACGGCCCCTGGTACACCAGCGGTCTGCGCCTGGGTACCGCCGCAATTTCCACCTTGGGGATGGGAAAAAAGGAGATGGTTGAAATCGCCTCGATCCTGCATCTGGTTTTGTCCAACACCAAGCCGGCCAAGGTTGCATCGGGGGCCAACGCCGGACAGGAAAGTAAGGCGAACTACCAAATCGATCCGCTAGTGGCCCAAACTGCCCAAGCTCGGGTCCAGGCCCTTTTGGGTCAATTCCCTCTGTACCCGGAGCTGGACCTGGCGTTTCTGCTCAGCCCCTTTGGTCTGCGCTAGTCCTATCCATCGGACATCACCTGATCGAGCCCCGGCTGGGGCTCGGTCTAGGTATTTGCACCTATCGATTTTTCCATTTTTTCCCTAGGCATTTCAAGGAATTTTGGTAGTCTGTCGCCAGAGATGGGGAAAACTCCCTACTTCTCTGGGGCAACACCATTCGTTCCTGAGGTCTTGGGTATCACAGTGGCAAAGCTAGGTTTTTTAGGTTCAACTCCCCCCAAAACTGCCCAAAACGGCAGCCCCAACCTGTCAGCGGAAGCCCAGGTCACCGAAGGTCTGATTGCCTTCGAGCGGCAGGCCTACTCGGTGGCCGAGGCGCTGTTTGTGACCGCCCTCAAGCTTGCGCCGGTAAAAACCGCCGAACGGCTGCGCACCCACCTCTCCCATTCCCTTTCCGCCGGACGGACCGAAGAGGCCCTGGCCCTGGGTAAGGCGCTTTTGGATGTCTTCCCCGAGGACTTTGACCTGACCAACAAGCTCGGCCACATCCACCGCCGGGCCGGGCAACTGGACTTGGCCAAAGAGTTTTACCGGCTGGCGTTGGCCAAAAACCCCAAGTATGTTTACCCCCAGTACAATCTGGCGGCCTTGGAAGCCGGGGTGGACCTCTTCGACCAGGAGGCCAAAACCGCCCTGGACCGTTTGGCCCGCAATGACGAGCACCACCTTCCCGACTTTTTGGGTGGCCCCGACCTGCTCAACCAACTGCGCCAACAGATGTCGGCCAGCCAAAAGGAAGAGCAATGCCAAGAAATGGTGTTATTGATCCGCAAAAAAGCCGCCAGTTTTTCAATTGTCGAGATCGAAGAGGCCATTGCCCTGTGCGACCAAGTAACGATGTTGGAGCAACAGGAAATCGAGATCAGTGAAGATTTGCTGGAACTGGCTTTGCGCCAAAAGGCGGCACCTTTTTTGAACCTAGAGGCGGGCCAACCTGGTTTTGGGCTGCTGGAAGCCCACCTTTTTAACCTGGGCCTCTTTTTGTACCAACACAAACGAGCCGGAGCCGCTCTGACCGAGCTGGACCAACTCAAGGCCAAAAAGAGCCGGTTTTTGTACTTGGACCTGCTGCGGGCCCTTTGTTTTTTCCAACTCGGCAACCAAGCCCATGCCTTTTCGCTCTTAGAATCGCTGGCCAAGAACCACCCTCGGAACCGTTACGTCAACGTCAACCTGGGCCAGCTGTACAAAACCCACGGCCAGAGGACCGAAGCGGCCAAGTACCTGCTCAAGACCGCCGCCCTGCTGGAGGAAACCGGCTGGGTCTTTGGCCCTAGTGCTCTGGAAGAGCAGGCCGCCAAGTTAATCACCCAAGAAAAGCCCGAACAGGCGGTCAAGTACCTGGAAGTGGCCCTGGAAAACTACCCGACCCCCGAGCTGGCCTTGAGTCTGGCCAAGGCCCATCTTTCCTGCGGCCAAATCACCCCGGCCTTTGAAAAGGTTTCCCTGGCCTTCGAGCAGAGCCGGGGCCTGAACGGGATTGAAAAAAAGATCCTTGCGGCGGGGGTGGAGTTGTTCGACCAGTTTGCCGACCTGATGTACCGGTCCAACCGGATCAAGGAAGCCGCCCAGGCCTTTGAATACTGTGCCAAGCTCGCCCACCGGCCGGAATTGCTGCAAAAGGCCATCAAGCTGCACCGGGCCTTGAACAATACCGAAAAGGTCCAGGCCCTGGAAAAGGAACATGCCGCACTGGTGGGGGACATCAAGGAACTACAAAACCAAAGCCGCCCGGACGAGCTGATGGCCCAAGGCAAGGCCGCCTTGGCCAAGAAGGACTACCAAAGAGCCATTTCCGCCTTTGAGGCCCTGCTCCTGATCAAGCCCGAGCCCCAAGCGGTGGCGTATCTGTACAAGATCTACGTCTCCCTCAAGCAGACCCGTGCCTTGACAAGGTTGCAGCTGAACTGGAAGTGGATGTTGGAAAAAGGGGCGACCAACCCAAACCTGAGCTGACCCCAAACGTCACTGGCGACGGGGGTAAAGGAACCGGCCAAAGAGTCCTGCTCTTGGCCCCCAGTCAGCCCCTTCAGCTTGACCGGCCTACTCCTTCCCCTCGCTTTCCAGCAGCCCATTGAGCGCCGGAGCCAGATTGCGCTGCATCACCCGGATCTGCCCCTCTTGCCGGGCCAGGTGTTGGATCGCAAAGCGCTCTGCCAGGACGATCCGGTTGTGGTAGGGCCGGAGGTCCGGGTTTTGGACCGCATCTTGGCCCAAGTGGAAGAAGTTGGCCCCCTGCTCGGCCAACCAAAGTTCGGATTCATAGGCTTGGCGGATCAAGAGATAAGCCAGAATCATGTCTCCAAACAGGTCCACCAGGGTCCGGGCGTTGACCAGTGCGGCGGCGCTTTTGCCTGCCTCCGGGTTCCATAGGTCGTTGACCAGCAGGAACAACCCCCCGGCAAAGTCGGTGAAGATTCCGATGGTTTCCTTGAGTCCCCCGGTTTTGGCCGCCAACCGGCTGACCTGCTCAAATTCCTTGAACAGGCTCGCAAAGGCACGGCCCTCATTGCGGGGTAACACTTCGGTGACGAATCTGGCGCACCAGTCCAGGTCCGAACCGCCCAAAAGACCGACCAGACCGGAGATTTGCAGTCCGTCCAGCAGCTCCAACCGGTCGTTTCCGGTCAACTTTACGGCAGAAAGCAGGGCCTGGGGCACATGTTTGCCTGCATACACCTTGAGGACCGTGCGGTAAAGCTCCAGCAGATCCGAAAAGTACTCTTCCTGCCCCGGCTTGGCTTGGCTCAGACAGTCCTGGTAAAAGGCGATCTGCAACACCGCCCCGTTGAGCCCTTCGGCCAACCCCTTGATCTCCACCAGCTGGTCCGCCGCCAGGGGGTGGTACAGCAAGGCCATGTCTTTTTTGGGGTCCTCTAGGTCTTGGACCCTTTTTTGCTGCCCCGCTTCCAGGGCCGCTTGGCAGGCCTGGGTGCAGAGGGAGGATTGCAACAGCAGGACTTGGTCCGCAGCCAGGGCCAAAACGGAACAGGTTGGGTCGATGAATTCCAACAACTGGGCTTCTTCCGTTGGTTGGGCAAAGTCCACCGCTCCAACCCCCACCGGCCCCCGAACAGGCACCAAGGGGCTCGCTCCAACGGCGGACAAAAAGAGGCCCAGTTTTTCCCCTTCCGGGCTGCCCAGCTTGGCTAAAACCAAAAACAGGGTTTTTAGATGATTCAACTCAAGGTACCGGCCCACCAGCGCCGGAGTCCGGCCGGTCAACCGGTAGGGTCCTGGGCCTTGGGCGAGCAGGGTTGCTTCCAGGTCCCCCAGGGCGGGGAAAAACCAATCCACTGCCCCCAGTATCGTCCCGTCCAAAAGGCCTTTCACCTGTGGGTCTTGGTCCCCAAATTTCTGTTCCAACAACCTGGCGGCCACCAGACTTTGCATCCAAGCGAGGTACAGCCAAGGGTCAAGACCGGCCAGCTCTTGTTGGTAAACCCGCTGCAAGGTCAGGGGTAGGGCAGGAGTCCTAGAGGCCAAGGGCCCGGCGGTTTCCTGGAAGATCAGTTTCCAGCGGTTGAACCGCTCTTCTCCCTCCAGATCCTTGAGCATCTGGGAAAGACCGGCCAAATCCTCTTCCCGCCAATGTTGTAAAGCCTGCAAGGCTTGGGGCAGGTCAAAGCCCTTAAAACCCTCGGAGTGACTCAAAACCTGGAGATTGAGCAGTCTCCCCAAGAGGAACTGGTGCTTTTGGAGCGGCTGGTTCATTCGCTTTCTGGTTGGTTGTTCGGCTTTTTGGCCGCAGGTTTCGCCTCTTTGGCGGGGGCAGCCGGAGCTTGGCCTGGGGCACCGGCCGGAGCTTGTCCCTGGGCTGCGGCATCGCTGGTTTGGTCGGGCGGATTTTGCCCTGCCTCTTTGGCGGCTTCTTCGTCTTGGATTCGTTTTTCTTCTTCCGGGGTCGCCTGGACCTTGCCGTCTTCGATGTCCTTTTTCTTTTGGATCCAAGCGGCTTTCACCGCCTCTTCCTTGGCCAAGGCCTCTTCCATCTGCTGCTTGGCGACCAGCTCGGAGTACTTTTTCTCAGCTTCCAGGTCCACAAACTTCCCGGCGAAGGGAACCCGGATCAGTTGGGTCAGGTCAAACCTCCAGCCCTTTTCCTCCAGGATGGCGGTCAAAGTCATATCCTTGAGCAGCTTCCGAGTCGGGTTGAGTTTGTATTCAAAGTTGACCCGCACATCGAGCAGAACATAGTTGCGGTAAAGGATGCGGACCGATTTTACATCGTTTTCGGTCAACGCCGGTTTCCAGGACAGGTCCACCATCCGCTGGGCAAACTCCGCCTTGGAGAGCCGTTTTTTTGCCGCCCGTTGGCCCAGGTCGTACATGTCGAAATAGAGTTCTTCCTTCCACATTTCCATCAGCGACATCAGCTGGGTCATCACCTGCTTTCTGAGGATCTTGGTCTCATAGGGATTGGGCTCCGCCTGGGCCAAAGGCACCCAAAGCAGCAGGACCAACAATAGCCCCCCTAAGAACCGGACCTTGTTCATTAAACCGCCTGATCGGAAGGAGGGGTTTTTGGCACCCTCGGCTTGCGCGGGGCTTTGGCGGGTTTTTCGGTACCGTCTTTTTTGCGGGTCGTCCTTTTGGCCGCCTTGGCCGCCTCTTGGTCCAACGTCTCCGCCTGGGCCTTTTGGACCGCCGCTTCCTTTAGGGATTCGTTGGCCAACTGTTCTTGTGCCTCCCGCTCCAACCTCTGCCGTTCGGTCAAAACCGGCGCAACTTCCGCCGGGGCCTGTTTGAACAGGTGTTGCTGGGGCAGGATGTACTCCTCAAAAAACCGGCCCAACCATTCCTTTTGATCCGGCTCCATGTATTCAAAGGTATAACCCCGGTCGGTCACCTCCCAAAACTTCTTGGATTTGACCCCCAACAAGGCGTTGCGGTAGTGGTGCAGTTTTTCCAAGGTTTCGCTTTTGAGGTCTTCGATCACCAGCCCGATCAAGGCAGATTCACCCTTGGAATACATGTAGGTGGAAAGGATCAGCTGGGCTTTGCGGATTGCGTCAAAGGCGAGAAAGTCCTTTTTGGGATCCACGTTGTCTTCGAGGCTCAAAAAAACCAGCAACATCTTTTCAAAGTTTTTGACCTTTTTGTCATAGGCCACCGCCACCATACCACCCAAGTCAAAGGCGGCGGTGAGCATCACAAACCACAACCCCTGTTGCAGACAGGTTTCCCCGTAGTACTTAAAATAAAAGAGGATTTTGGAGGCCACTTCCGGGTCGTAGTCCATCACCGCTTCGGCCAGCAGGCGGTATTGGTAAAAGAGGTTGAAGATCACCCGCACGTTTTTGTCGTTGATGGCAATGCGGATGTAGGTGTTAAAAAACTGGACCATCAGGTCCAGCACCTCGTCGTCCCGGTCCCGGATTGCTTCTTCGGCCAACAGGCGGATGTTCCTGGCAATGGTAGAAACTGCATCGGGCATCACCCGGATGGAGTTTTTGTAGATCAACTCCAGGTCCATGCAGGCTTTGGTTTCGACCCACAGCCGTTTTTCGCAGATTTCCTGGTAAAAGACCTGCGAAATCCCCACGAAATATTCCTGGGGGACGATGAACCATTCAGGGGGCAACTGCTGTTTGAGTTGCTGGTAATCCAGCACCATCTCCCGCATCTGGTTGAGCGCCATCAGCCCCAGGTTGCGGTCCATCTGGTTAACCGCCGAAAGAGCCGAGTCGGTGACCTGTTCGATTGCCCCGGCCACTTCGGCCTGGGCCGGGCCCAAGGATTCTCCGGGCTTGGTTTTGATCACCGAAAGCACCGCTGTCTTGGAAGAGACCTGGATGCTGTGCAGTAAGTTGGTGGGGGTCAAGAATTTAAACAGGTACAAAAAATAGGGGGCCAACAGGGCAATCTCGACCTGGGTCGCCACCACCAGCAGGAAAATCGCCAACTGGGCAAAGAAGGTGTCCTTGATCGAATAGGTGATGTAAACCGAGTAGATCAGGGTGCAGACCATAAAGGCGAAGTAGGCCCGGTTGACTTGGTCTTCCAAGAACAAATCGATCAGCCGGGTGCCGTACCTTTGGGCGGCCAACTGGAGTACGATCGCAATGACCGTGATCATGATCCCCAAGATGGCCGACAAGAAACCGGTAAAAGGGTTCAGGGCATCGGCAACCGCCTCTCCAGAGGAAGAAAAGGCCAGCACCAAAAAAGAGTCTTCCCCGTGGAAGTTGAAGTTCAGCAGCCCGAAGCCCAGGTACAAAAAGGTGGTGATCGAGATCAGGATCCCCATCGGCCAAACCCAGAACTTGAGCTTCTCTTGGGTCGTTTCGGGGACGACCAGAGGCCTCCTGGTCGGGCGAACGGCGATGCGGCTTTCGGGGGGCAAGTGGCCCACCCGTTCGGGTGCTAGGTTGCGGTTTGGCTCGATCATCCGGGCTTGTAAAAAGCAAAGGTTAGCGGTAGTCTGACAAGACGAGAAAAGCTTTGGGGCGATTTTTGGGGCGGTCTGCCGGGAGTTTTTTCAGACGGGGAAACGGGCCCAATGGGTTCCCCAACTTGGCAAACTGCCCTCAAATGCCCCTTGGTCTTTCCCCATACTGCCACTAGGACCCGCCGGTGCGCTCCCGTGGATTCTCTGGAAGTTGCACTTTAAAGTTCAAGTAAAGTTCAACTTTGGTCCGACCGGTGACAGGTAAAATTTCTTGGAAAAGCGGACTTTTTAAGGGCGGTATTCCGGCAAGATTTCCCAGTACTTGATCGCCCGTTGGTTCACCACTTTTCCGGTTTGCAACCCAAGATGCTCCACCGTATGCCAACGGAGCTGATCGATCAAGTATTCTCCGTCGGGAAAGGAGATTTTCAGGTAAAGTTTTTCGGCCACCGCCTTACTCAAAAGCAACCGATCGTGGGGCACCTCCCCTTTTTGTCTGTTCATGGAATTCCTGGAAAGTTCGCCCAAAGGCCCACAGATTCGGTTTGAACGTGGCACCCTGACCCTTGGCCTGCCCAAGAGCGACAAGGTGGCCAAGGAGCTGCCCTTTTTGGTCTGGGATGACCGGATCGGGGCCTACCGGGCCTTGGCCCAGGAGTACCGGAACCTGATCCGCTGGTTTTTTAAGGCCCAATTGCCCTACCAGGACTTGGCGGCCCAGTATAACAAGCTCGAACTGAAAATGCAAAGCCCCCACCGGCCCCACGACTACCAAACCGAGGCCTTGGCCCGGTGGGAGCGCTCCAAAAGAGGGGTCTGTGTTTTGCCCACCGGATCGGGCAAAAGTTTTTTGGCCCAAATGGTGATCCAATCCTTAGGTAGAAGTACGTTGGTCCTGGCTCCGACCATTGATTTGATCCTCCAATGGCAAAAGAACCTGGAACAGGCCTTTGGGGTCGAGGTGGGGCTTTTGGGCGGCGGCAGTCACGAGATCAAGGACCTGACCGTTTCGACCTACGACTCGGCCCGGAACTTGGCCCCCAACCTGGGCAATCGGTTTTGCCTGTTGGTCTTTGACGAGTGCCACCACTTGCCCAGCCCCGGCTTGGCCGAAATGGCCCGGTCTTACATTGCCCCTTACCGATTGGGTCTGACCGCCACCCCGGTGGCCGAGCCGGAGCGCATCGCCCTCAGCGCCGAACTGACCGGCCCGGTGGTGTACCAACAACAGATCGACCAACTCAGCGGTAGCCACCTGAGCCCCTACAAGGTGGTCACCCTACCGGTAGAGCTGGACGAGGAGGAGCGGGAGGCCTACGAACATTACCGGTCCATCTACCTGGAGTTCAAGGACGGATTCAACCTACTGTTTCGGGGCAACACCTCCTGGAGCCGGTTTGTCATGCACGCCTACAAAAGCCCCGAGGGCAGGGAGGCCCTCAAGGCCTTTGCCATCCAGAAGGACTTGGGCCTCTGCGCCAAGGCAAAGTTCGATCTCTTGGCCCAGCTCTTGATCAAGCACCAGGGATCACGTATCCTGATCTTCACCAACGACAACAAAACCGCCTACTTGGTTTCGGGGTTGTTCCTTTTGCCGTTGATCACCCACGAGACCAAGGCCAAGGAACGCAAAGAGATTCTGGCCCGGTTTCGGGACGGACGTTGGCCGGTGTTGGTCAACTCCCGGGTCCTCAACGAAGGGGTGGACGTACCCGAAGCCCAAGTGGCGGTCATCCTTTCGGGCACCGCTACGGTTAGGGAGCATGTCCAACGACTGGGCCGGATCCTGCGCAAACAAGAAGGCAAGGAAGCACTGCTTTACGAATTGATTACCATTGGCACCACCGAGGTTTATGCCAGCAAAAAACGCCGGGACCACCGAGCCTATGCCCCCTTTTCCTGAATCCTGGGGCGGCAGGAGGTACCATTCCATCTCCCAGGCCTACCAACAGAGGTTTGGGCAAAAGGTTCACAAGCTGGCTCTGTCGGTCTCCCAAAGCTGCCCCAACCGCAGTTCGGAGATCGGTGTCTGTGTTTTTTGCGACGAATGGGGCAGTGCGGGCATCTACGTCCGGCCCGAGCTTTCGGTGGCCGCCCAGATTGCCGCCTACAAGGCGGGCATGAAGGAGCGGTTTAGGACCCAAGGGTTTCTGGCCTACTTCCAGCCCTACACCAACAGTTTCACCCGGACCCAGGACCTGGAGCGACAACTCCGGGCTGCCTTGGAAGACTCCGAGGTCTTGGGGCTGATCATCGGCACTAGGCCCGACTGCCTCAACAAAAGCCTCTTCCCACTGCTCGCCGAATTGGCCCAAGAGACCTACGTTTGTGTGGAACTGGGGGTCCAAAGCTTTGAGGACCCTGCCTTGGACTTCCTCAACCGTGGCCACGACGCTGCCCAGTCCACCGAAGCGATCCTTCGGCTCAAGGAAGTGCCCGGTCTGGAGGTAGGGGTTCATTTGATCTTTGGGCTGCCCCATGAAGGGGACCAAGAGATCCTGTTTGCCGCCCACGAGACCAACCGACTGGGGGTAAACAACGTCAAGCTGCACAACCTCCATGTGCTCAAAAACACCCCCTTGGAAACCCTGTACCGGCAAGGGGACTTTACGCCCTTAGAACTGGAGGAATACGCCCGAAGGGTGGTGCTGTTTTTGGAACACGCCAACCCGACCTTGGCGGTAGGCCGGTTGGCGGCCAAGGCTTCCCGGGAAGAGGAGCTGGTTGCCCCGGCCTGGACCGCCCAAAAGATGCTGCCGATCAACCGGATCGAAGGGATGCTCAAGGCCCAAAACACTTGGCAGTCCAGGCTTTGGACCGGGGAGGCCCCATGGACCTGAACCCTTGGTTGCTCCAACTCAGGCACCGCTGGAACCTTCCCTTGGCCCTGCAATGGACCAACCTAGGTTTGGGCCTGGGGTTGTGCCTGCTTTCCGGTTTGTTGGTGGGGAACCTGTTACAAACCGCCCTGCCCGCCCCCAAGTCGGCCCCGCCTCGCTACTCGCCCCCGGCGGAACTCAAGGGCGATGAGGCCCAGCCGTTTTCCAAGTTTGAGGCCTCGATCACCTACAATCTGTTTGGGGTGGAGCTGGGCCAAGAGCCTACGGCCCCCAAGGACAACCAGGAGCCCCAAGGAGACCTTTCCTCCCTGCTCTCCCAACTGGAGCTCAAAGGGGTTTACCAGGGGCAACCCAAGCTGGCGGTCTTGGTGGACCGGCAAACCGGGCAACAGCGGGTCTTGGCCGAACAAGAGGTGAGTGACGAGCCGGAGTTCCACCAGGGCCTCAAGGTGGTTGCCATTGAAGGGGATTTGGATGGAGCCCGAGTCAAGCTGGCCTTGGGGACCAAAGAAGCATGGCTGGAAATGAATCGCTCCGGTTCTTCCTCCGGCCCCGTCACTTCGGCCAGCAGAGGGAACGATGCCGAAGGTGCCTCCCCTCAGCCAAGCAAAGCCGCCAGTACCAACGGGAAGGATTTTTATGTCAGCTCCGAAGAGGTGGACAGCCAGCTGAACAACCTGCCCACCTTGCTCAACCAAGCCCGAGTGGTGCCCTACTTCGGGGAGAACGGCAAGACCCACGAAGGCTACATGATCAAGGCCATCGACTCGGGGAGCCTGTACGAAAAACTAGGCCTGCAAAACAACGACGTGATCCAAAGGATCAACGGGGATGCCATCGACAGCCCCGAAAAGGCCTTTAATATGCTAAAAATGTTGCGCAACGAGCGGCAGATCACCTTAAACCTCAAACGAGGCGGAGAGGCTAAGACTTTGGTGTACCATATCAATTGACCTCCAGGTTGGTTTGGCCGACAAAAAAAGGTTCTGTACTAAAGCGGCAAAAAGGCATAAAAGGATTAGGACCCACAAACGACTTTGACCAAACCGGAACTGGAGCCATGACCCAAGAATCTTTCCCCCTCAAGAGCGGCAAACCTGACGAAGGGAACCAAGACAAGGCTGAGCAGTACATCCTGACGGTCTTCAACCAAGAAGGGGTGCAAGAGCGTCTGCGTGCCCAGATGCAAAAAGTGGTCAAGGACGAATTGGCCCGGATGAGCGGCCTGCTCAAGGAAGCGATCCGGGATTGGGTGATCAAGGAAAAGGCGAGGCACAACCCCGAAGAGGAGCGCCAAAAGGTCCTGCTGCTCGAAGAGCGGTTGGAAAACTTTGAGGCCAACGCCAAACAGTTGGAAGCGGAAAACCTCAAAATCCAGCGGCAATTGGAACTCAAGGAGCAGGAAAACAAGATGATGCTGGCGGGCCTGCAAAAAATGATGGGCAGAAAAATTCGGTGAAACTGCTGGTCAAAACCTCCTCACTGCTGGTCATTCTTTCGGGCCTTGTTCTGACCTCTTGGTTGTTGGGGGAGAACGAAACGGCCATCTGGGTCCATCTTTTGCTTGGCTTTGGATATACCGTTTTGTTCCTGCTGTTTTCCATGGACCACCTTTCGGCCCACGGCAAGGGAATCAAACGGCCCGGCTTGCGAAACCTCACCGGCGTGATCCAGCTTTTTTCCGGCGGTTTGGCCCTGGCGACCGGGTTTATCCTGTACCTGTACGGCTCAAAAGCCCTCAGCCCTTGGACCGAGATCCATTTGGCCTCCACCTTGGTATTTTTGGCTGCGTTGCTGGCCCACTTTACCCTTAAAAGGACACCGCCCCGATGAACATGTTCGAGACCATCCAAAACTCTTGGTTTCTTTGGGTTTGTAGCGCCGGAATGTTGGTCTTTATCCTGCGGTTTCTCGGCAAAAATCGCCGCACCGAAGTCCAGCCGGGGATGGCTACCAAGTCGGACCAATTTTCGATGCGCACGGTTTTTTTGAGTTTCAGGAGCGGAGAGGCCAGCCTGTTTTTTACGGTTCTTTCGATCCTGTTCTGCTGCTTCCTGCTTTCGATCTCCGTGGCCAGAGAGATTGCCACAGCCGTTGGGTTTACCTTTTAGTTGCGGCTTCCCCTTTGGGGCGGCTTGAGCCGTTCCTGCCTCAGGGCCTCGCTTGGGAGAGCTGGAGCAGCTCGGCCAGCAGGTTCTCCCGTGCGTTTCTCGGTTGTTCCAACAAAATCACAAAAGGCCGCAACCCCCGGTCGGTCTTGATGTAGCCGATGTAGTTGTGCACCCCGGTTAAGGTCCCGGACTTGAGGTAGATGTTTTTGTACCTTTTGTGGGGGTGCAGCAATTCATAGTGGGGGGCGAAGGTCACCAGAATCTGGCCCAACAGGTTGGCGGTCACCCGGTTTTCCCGAGCAATGCCGCTGGCCTCGACCAGCGCAAATTCACCGGGCTTGGGGGCAAACTTCTTGGCCACCGACTGGCCAAACACCTTCAAGGACTTTTCCTCAGCTGCAGGCCAGCCGGACCGCTCGGCCCCCAAAACCAGGAACATCTGGTTGGCGATGTAGTTGTTTGAAAACTTGAGCAGCCCGGCCAAAATCTCGGGCAACTCCCGGCTGTTTTCGTGGGTCAGAATCTCCTTGAACTCCACCCCCAAGGGGCCGTAGGAGATCGGCCCTTCCAAGGTGAGCCCTTCCCTGGCAAAAACGGCCATAAAAAGCTCCCCGGTATAAAGCAGTCCCTCTTTGGGGTCTTGGGTCAGGTTGAGCCGGTCAGTGATGCCCGGTTTTAGGATCAACCCCTTTTTGGCCGAAAGCGGGGTTAGGGGGGTCGCCTTTTCGGCGCTGACCACCTGCCCGTCCTTGTTTCTCTTGAGGAAAAGGCTGTTAAAATTGACCGCCAAAGCCCCGTTGATGGCATCGTAAGGGTTGAGGGTGTTGGTGGTGCCCGGAGCCTTGGCCGGAGCCTGGAACATCGAACTGTCCAGCCGGACCGACTTGAATTGGTTCATGTTCAAGTCCTTCAGTTCCTTGGCCACCAAGGCGATCTCTTCAGAAACCAGATAAGGGTCCCCAAACCCTTGGATCCCCAGGTCCCCTTGGGCATTGATGAAGAACCTCGTCTTGGGCCGGTAGTGCGGACCCAGCTCTTCGATCAATACCGCCGCAGTCAGAACCTTGATCACCGAGGCGGGGGCGTAGGCTTCGTTGGCCCGATAGGAGACCAGCGGTTTGCCTGTTTCGTCCAACAGCAACACCGACCCTCGTTTGATCAGCTCTGTGATCTCCTTAGGGGCGGATTGGGCCAAGGTGATGGAACCGATCCCCCCCCAAAGGAGGAGGGCGAGGCCCAAGGTTTTAATAAGTCCGGTAGTTGGGCGCTTCTTCAGTGATATAAACATCATGTACGTGGCTTTCCTTGAGGCTTGCTTGGGAGATCCGCAAAAATTTGGTTTGGGTCCGTAGGCTTTGGATGTCCGGCGAGCCGGTGTACCCCATGCCCGCCCTCAAACCGCCGACCATTTGGTGCAAGGTTTCGGCCAGCGGCCCCTTGTAGGCCACCCGCCCTTCGATCCCTTCGGGCACCAGCTTCATCTCGTCCAGCCCTTCTTGGAAGTAACGGTCCTTGCTGCCTTCCTTCATGGCCCCCAGGGAGCCCATGCCCCGGTACTGTTTGTACCTGCGTCCCTGGTAAAGGATGATGTCTCCGGGGCTTTCGTCCGTCCCGGCCAGCATGCTGCCGATCATCACCACCTGGGCTCCACCAGCCAATGCTTTGACCAAATCGCCGGAAAACTTGATGCCCCCATCGGCGATGATGGGGACACCAAACTCGTCGGCCGCCTTGGCGCATTCAAAAATGGCGGTCATCTGGGGCACGCCGATCCCGGTCACCACTCGGGTGGTGCAGATCGAACCGGGGCCGATACCCACCTTGACCGCATCGGCACCGGCCAGGATCAGGTCCCTAGTCGCTTGTCCGGTCGCCACGTTTCCGGCGATCAGCTGAACATCGGGGAATTCTCCACGCAATTTTTTGACTGCCCGAAGCACCCCTTCGGAATGACCGTGGGCGGTGTCGATCACCAACACGTCAACCCCGGCCTTGACCAGTGCTTCAGCCCGGAGCATGGAATCCGTACCCACGCCAATCGCCGCCCCGACCATCAACCGGCCCGAATCGTCCTTGCAGGCGCGGGGGAATTTTTTGGCCTTTTCGATGTCCTTGATGGTGATCATCCCGGTCAGTTCAAACCGGTCGTTGACCCGCAGAAGTTTTTCGATCCGGTGTTCGTGCAGCAGCGCCTTGGCTTCTTCGAGGCTGATCCCTTCGGTCACGGTGACCAGCTTTGACTTTGGGGTCATCAGGCTGCGGATGGACCTAGTAGGGTCGGTCTCAAAACGGATGTCCCGGTTGGTGAGAATCCCGACCACCGTCGGCCCCTCTAGGACCGGAAAGCCGGAAAAGCCGTACTGGTCCGCCAGTTCGAGTACCCGGGCAACCGTGTCTTCGGGGGAAATGGTGATCGGATCGGTAATGGTGCCCGCTTCGGACCGTTTGACCATGCCAACTTGGTGGGCCTGGGCTTTGACGTTGAGGTTTTTGTGGATCACCCCCAAACCGCCTTCCTGGGCCATGGCAATGGCCAGATTGGCTTCGGTCACGGTGTCCATCGCCGAAGAGATGATCGGAATGTTCAGTTTGATTTTTTTGGTCAAGGAAGTGGAAACCTCCACTTCACTGGGCAAGACCTTCGAGTGCGCCGGGACCAGCAAAAGGTCGTCAAAGGTCAATCCATCGTTAATGATCCGCTCGGCACTCATCTAAATCCTCCTTTACAACCTCATGGTGATCCGATTAAATGGCACAGGCCCTTTTTTGGATCCGGTTCATGTTAATGGTTCAGCATAAGGCCATCTTCTCTCCAAGTCAAACGTCATGAAGGGCCTTTCCCCCCTCTTTTTAAAGCTCGAACAAGTCCAGCAGGCTCTGCCCAAACTCCGGTCCCAAGTTCTTGAATTAGGAGGGGTTCAAGGTGGTGCTTTGGCACTTTTGGCGGCCGAATTGGGCCGCAGTCTGGGCCAAGAGGTCCTGGTGCTGGTCGAGCATTTTGAAGGGGCCCGAGCGCTGGCCGAGGACCTGAGCTTTTACCTGGACCCCCAGAAGATCCGTTTTTTTCCCCATTACGACACCATCCCCTACGACCGCCAGTCTCCCGACAAGGAGGTAGTGGCCCAACGGCTGCTGTCCCTGGTGGGCTTGGCCGCAGGCCGCCCCGGAGTAACGGTCACCACGCCCCAGGCGCTTTCCCAGGTATTGGTCCCCAAAGGGGTCCTGACCGAAGCGGTGTTCTCCATCAAGGTCACCGACCTTTTTGAACCGGCCGAATTGGCCCGCAAGCTCACCCAGCTGGGGTACGTGCGGGTCGATCAGGTGGAGGACAAGGGGGAGTTTTCCCAACGAGGGGAGATCTTCGACCTCTACCCCATCCAGCTGGAAAGCCCGGTCAGGGTCGATTTTTTTGACATCGAGGTGGAGTCGATCAAGTCCTTTGACCCGGTCAGCCAACTGAGCCTGGGGTCCTTGGAATCCATCCTGGTCCTGCCTGCCCAAGAGGTGATCTACAGCCCCGAGCGGATTGAGTTGGGATTGGGCGCACTCAAGACCCTGCGGGAGGGCACCGACCCCCAGGAGTTCGGCCAAATCTACGAGGCCATTTCCGAGGGCCATTCCTTTTCGGGGATCGAAAACCTGTTGCCCCTCTTTTACTCGGAACCCCACCGGCTCCTGGACTACCTCCCCCCTTCCGCCTTGGTGCTGGTTTACGAGCCAGATCAGGTGATGAACCGGACCCGTGACGCTTTTGCCGAAACCAAACAGGAATGGGACTACTCGGTCAACGAAGGCCTTCCCACTTTGCCGCCGGACCGGCTGTTCTGGTCGCCCGAGCGGCTGAGCGAAGAATTGGCGCTCAAAAAACCTTTGTTTTGCAACTCTCTGGAATCCTCCAAGGCTGGGGCCTTGAGCCTCTCTTGTCTGACCAACCAAGGGCTGAGCGCCTTGTCCGGGGACCTGGAGAGCGCCCGGCAAAGCCCCCTGCGCCGGACCTTGGGCCAGCTGAAAAACTGGTACCACCAGGGGGCCAAGGTCCTGCTTTCCACCGACTCCTTGGCCCATGCCCAGCAGCTCAAGGAAATCCTGGCCGAGATGGAACTGACCGTAGAGATCGAGCGGGAATGGACCCTCAAGGAACGTTGGCATTTTTTCTCCCAACCCAAACTGGCCACCGAGCCCAGCTTTGTTCTCCTGCCCCAGCCGCTCAACCAAGGGTTCCGTCATGCCGACTCGGCGGGCAACCTGCAGCTGGTGGTGGTCAACCAAGAAGACCTTTTTGGCCCCAAACAAAAAAAGCGCCGGGTCCGGGGTACCAAGGCCAAGGACCTTTTTACCAGCCTTGAAGACCTCAAGGTCGGGGACTACGTGGTCCACATGGAGTACGGGATCGGCCAATACCACGGGTTGATCGGGATCGATGCGGGCGGACACACCGAAGACTTTTTGCTGCTCACCTATTCGGGGGGCGACAAGGTTTATGTTCCGGTGGACAAGCTCAATCTAGTGCAAAAGTTCACCGGCTCCGAAGGCGGGGCCATGCCCCGGCTCAACAAGTTGGGCGACAAGGCCTGGGCCAAGACCAAGGCCAAAGTTAAGGCCGAGGTGGACGACATGGCCGGGGAGCTTGTGGTGCTTTACGCCAAACGCAAGGCCCAACGGGGGGTCGCCTTCTCCCCGGACGGCAGCTTGGCCCAGGAATTTGCCCTGTCCTTCCCTTACGAAGAGACCCCCGACCAGCTGCGGGCGATCGAAGAGCTTTCCAAGGACATGGAATCCGAGGTCCCCATGGACCGTCTGGTCTGCGGGGACGTGGGTTTCGGCAAGACCGAAGTGGCCATGCGGGCCTGCCTCAAGGCGGTGGCCGATTCCTACCAAGTGGGCATCCTGGTGCCCACCACCATCCTGGCCCAGCAGCATTACGAAACCTTGGTAGAACGGTTTAAGCCCTTTCCGGTCAAGATCGGCTTGGTCAGTCGGTTCCAAAAGCCCAAACAGATCACTGAAACCCTCAAGGCGCTGGAAACCGGCCAGCTGGACATCCTGGTAGGGACCCACCGGTTGCTGTCCAAGGACGTGAAGTTCAAAAAACTGGGGCTTTTGGTCATCGACGAAGAACAGCGGTTCGGGGTCCGGCACAAGGAACAGCTCAAGGCGATGCGCACCCAGGTGGACTGCCTGAGCCTTTCGGCCACCCCGATCCCCCGGACCCTGCACATGTCCTTGATGGGGATTCGGGACATTTCGGTGATCAACACCCCGCCGATGGACCGTCGGGCGATCCGCACCCGGCTGCTCAAGTTCAGCGACTTTGTGATCCAAGAAGCGGTGGAACGGGAGTTGCGCCGTGGGGGGCAAATCTTTTTTATCCACAACCGGGTCGAATCGATCTACGAAGTGGCCACCTACCTCAACGCCCTGCTGCCCCGGATCAAGCTGGGCATCGCCCACGGCCAGATGGGGGAAACGGAACTAGAAGACGTGATGCACGGCTTTATCGCCAAGGACTTTGACCTGCTCCTCGCTACGGCCATTGTGGAATCCGGGTTGGACATCCCCAACGCCAATACGATCCTGGTCAACAACGCCGACCAATTTGGCTTGGCCCAGCTCTACCAGCTCCGGGGTCGGGTGGGCCGGAGCCGAGCCCAGGCCTATGCTTATTTCTTGACCCCCAAGGACAAACTGCTCTCGGAAATCGCCAAAAAACGGCTTTCGATCCTCCAGGAACTCAACCACCTGGGTGCCGGTTTTAAAATCGCCAGTTACGACCTGGAACTGCGGGGGGCAGGCAACCTGTTGGGTGCCAGCCAGTCGGGGCAGATCCAGGCAGTAGGGTTTGAGCTTTATACCCAAATGATCGAAGAAGCGATTGGACAGCTCAGCGAGTCCGGCCCCCCCGAGACCGCTAAGTCCGAAGTACGTCTGGATTTGGGCCTTGCCGCCAACTTGCCAGAGAGCTACATACCTAGTATGAATTTGAGGTTGGAAGCGTACAAGGAAGTGAGCCTCGCCAAAACCGAAGAAGAGCTTTGGGAGTTGCGGGCCGGCTTGGAGGACCGCTTCGGGCCGATGCCCGAGAGTGGGGCCAAGCTGTTTTTGTCGATGCAGATCAAACTTTTGGCGCAATCGATGGCCATCGAGCGGGTGGGGATCAAGGGCAAGGAAATGGAACTTTCCTTTGGCCCGGCCTTCCGCCCTGATCCAAACAAATTGTTTGCCCTGATCCAGGCCTCCAAGTTCCCGATCCGCCCGGCTCCGGGGAGCCGTTTGATTCTCGGCCTGCAAGGCGACGCTGAAGCTGCGCTGGTCTTACTTAAAACCCTCAAGCCTAGGCTTTTGGAGATCAACCTTGAAGAAGAAGACCACCCTACTCTTTAGTTTGTCTTTGGGGTTAAGCCTCCTGTATCTGGGCGGTTGCAACCCGGAAGAAAAGACCAAGGTGGCCCTGGTTCCCGAGGACGAAACCATTGCGGTGGTCAACAACCAGAAGATCCCCCTTTCCAAGTTCCAGGCCCGGTACCAGACCTTCCTCAAAAAATACGGCAGTCTCAGCCCCCAAGGGGAAGACAACCGCCAGACCATCAAGGCCATCGTGATCAACCAACTGATCACCGAAGAATTGATGACCCAAGAGGCGAACCGCAAGGGGCTCCAAATTTCCAAAGAGGAACTGGAGACCACCACCGAAGAAGCCCTGACCCCCTACCCGGAGGCCAACTTCGACCAACAGCTGGCGGCCAACAACCTGACCAAAAAGGAATGGAAGGAGCGGATGCATTTTTTGCTGCTCCAAAAGCGGCTGATCGAACAGGAGGTGCTCAACCGCATCCCGATCACCAAACGGGAGATCAACGCCTACTTTAAAGCCCACAAAAAGGAGCTGGGCCACGGCAAGGCGGTGCGGGTCCGCAACCTGACCTTGGCCTCCAAGTCCGATGCCGATGCCCTGCTCAACCTTTTGGAACGAGGTGCGGACATGAAGGACTTGGTCCGCCGCCATTCGATCAGCCCCGACCGGGTCAACGAAGGGGACCTGGGTTTTGTGGAAAAAGGCGAGATGCCGCCCGAGATCGAAGCGGCCATTTTTACCTTGAGCAGCAGCAACCTCTACAGCCCCGTGGTCCACAGCCAAGACGGGTTTCACATCTTCCAATGGCTCCGTACCCGTGCCCAATCAAGGTTGGCGGCTGAAGATGCCAAGGACGAGATCAAAACTGCCTTGGTCACCGAGCGGCAGGCGGAAACCTACGAACGTTGGCTCAACCGACTCAAGGAAAACGCCACCATCCAGATCGACGAAAAAATGCTCAAAACCGAAGAGGGCTTCTAAGGATGAACATTGTCCTGGTCGGTTTCATGGGAGCTGGGAAAACCGCCATTGGCAAGAGATTGGCCGCCCGGTTGGGCTACCGTTTTTTGGACACCGATGCTTACATCGAGGTCAAGGAAGGCAAGTCCATCGCCGAAATCTTTGCCCAGCAGGGAGAGGCCTACTTTCGGGCCTTGGAGACCCAGGCCTTGGTCCGCCTCGAATCGGTGAGCAACCATGTCATCGCCACCGGCGGAGGCATCTTGACCACTCCGGGCAACCTGGAGCTGATCAAAAAAATCGGCACCTCGATCTTCTTGAACCCTGACCTGGACAAGATCATCGAACGGGTGATGCGCAACGACAAAAGGCCCCTGGTGCGGACCGAAAACCCGGTTGAAACCATCAAGGCGCTGCACGCCAAACGGCTGCCCCTGTATCTGCAGGCCGACCTCAACTTTGTCCCCGAAGGGACCCAGTTCAACAGTATTCTAGACCAAATCATCCGGTTGCTCTAATGACGTTGTCCCAAGAATTGTTTGAACGAGGGTTGATCGAAAAAACCACCTCGGAAGAATTGCTCCCCAAGCTGGACCAAGGGGGGCTCACCTTCTACGTGGGTTTTGACCCGACCGCCGACTCCCTGCATGTCGGCCAACTGGCGGTTTTTAACCTGATGGCCCTGCTCCAGGCTCAGGGGCACAGCCCGGTGGGACTGATGGGCGGAGCAACGGGCATGATCGGCGATCCGGGGGGCAAGTCCCAAGAGCGCAATCTGCTTTCTGAAGCGCAGTTGCAAGAAAACATCCAAGGCATTGCCGCCCAGATCCACCGGTTTCTGGCCTTCGAGGGCGGTCCAAAGGCCAGAATTGTCAACAACTACGACTGGTTCAAAGGGATCGGGTTCATTTCTTTTTTGCGAGACATAGGCAAACATTTTTCGGTCAACCAGATGATCCAACGGGACTCGGTCAAGTCCCGACTGGAACGGGAAGGAGCGGGGATCAGCTACACCGAATTCAGCTACATGCTGCTCCAGGCCTACGACTTTGTGGTGCTCTTCCAAAACCACGGGGTCACCTTGCAGTTGGGCGGGGCCGACCAGTGGGGCAACATTGTCTCGGGAATCGACCTGGGCCGCCGGTTGGGCACTGCTCCCCTGTACGGCCTGACCCTGCCTTTGATCACCAAAGGGGACGGGCAGAAGTTCGGCAAAAGCGAGTCCGGCACCGTTTGGCTCTCCCCGGAAAAAACCAGCCCCTATGAGTTTTACCAGTTTTTCCTGAACCAAGCAGACGAGGACGTGGTGCGGTTCCTCAAGGTGCTCACCCAAGTTCCGCTGGCCGAGATCAAGGAGCTGGAGGCCCAGGTCCTGGCCGAGCCGCACAAACGGGCGGCCCAAAAGCGTCTGGCCGAGGACTTGACCCGGAGGGTCCACGGCCCCGAGGCCTTGGCCAAAGTGCAAAGGGCTTCCAAAATGTTGTTTGGGGAAAAAATCTCCGACTTGGATGAGGCGCTGATCACCCAAATCTTTAAGGACGTACCTTCGGTCCAGTTGGAGCGGGCAAGGCTCGAAGCCGGGTTGCCCCTGATCGATGCGCTCTTCGAGGTAGGGGCGGCCAAGTCCAAGGGGGAAGCCCGTAAATTGATCCAACAAGGCGGGGCTTATGTGAACAACGAGCCCCAAAAGGAACTGGAGTTTCTGCTTCGCCCCGAACATCTGGTTTCCGTCCGGCATCTGGTCTTGAGGACCGGCAAAAAAAACTATGCTCTTTTGGAGTTCTCTTGAACCCTTTGGTCTTGAAATTCCAGCTCCACTACCCCGACATGGCCGTGCCCAAGAAGGCCCACAACACCGATGCCGGAGTGGACCTGACTTGCATGGCGGTGGAGCAGAAGGGGGAGCGGGTGTTTTTTTTGGACACCGGGGTCAGCCTAGAGCCCCCGGCTGGCTACTACACCGAGCTGTACCCCCGGAGTTCCATGGCCAAAAGCGAGTTTGTCCAGGCCAACTCGGTGGGGATCATCGATGGAGACTACCGGGGCCGGGTCCTGATGCCGGTGCGCTATTTGGGCTCCGGCGACCCGCTTGCCGCTGCGCTCGCCCTGGTCGGCCAGCGGGTGGGGCAGTTGGTGTTAAAAAAAATGGAGAATTACGAGGTGCAGGTGGTGTCTGAACTGAACAATACCCAAAGAGGAACCGGTGGATTCGGCAGTACGGGCGCTTGAGGACATGGAGGGATTTGAGGACCTGCGACGTTTGCGGGTGGCCATTTCCCATTATTGGCTGGTTACCTGGAGAGGGGGAGAAAAGGTCTTGGCTTCAATGCTCAAGCTCTTCCCCAAGGCGGACATCTACACCCTTTTTTACGAACCCAAGGTCTGTGGTCCCTACCTCAAAGGGCACAAGGTTTACCCTTCGGCGATCAACGGGCTGCGCAACCACCACCAGTTGGTCTTCCCGCTGTACCCTTACGGCCAACGGAGCCTTAAGCTCAAAGGGGACTACGACCTGATCCTTTCGAGCGAATCGGGACCGGCCAAAGGCATCGCCAACCCCAGCGGCATTCCGCACCTTTGTTACATCCACACCCCGATGCGCTACTGCTGGGTGGACCGTGAATCTTACCTAGCCCGTGTACCCCGGTTGTTACGTCCCTTTGCGGAGCTGGAGTTTGAGCGGCTCAAACAGTGGGACCTTCAAACCGTTGAAGGGCCGGATCTGTACGTCGCCAACAGCCTCAACGTGGCCAAACGGGTGGAGCAGTTTTACGGCAAAAGCGCCAACATCTGTTACCCGCCCATCGACCTAGGGCTCTTTGAGGCCCCCTTGACCCAAGGGCCACAGGACTTCTACCTTTCCTTCGGGGCCCTGACCCCCTACAAGCGGGTGGATCTTTTGGTCGAGGCGTTCAACCGGTCTGGCAAAAAGCTCAAGGTGATCGGTGACGGCTCGGAAATGGGCCGGTTGCGGGCCCAAGCCCAGCCCAACATCCAGTTTTTGGGTGCTTTGGATTCGGTCCGGCTGGACCAGGAAATCAAAGGGGCCAAAGCCTTGCTCTTTCCTGGGGACGAAGACTTTGGTATGGTACCCCTAGAGCTGATGGCCCGAGGCATTCCGGTCATCGCCCTGGCCAAGGGCGGGGCCTTGGAGACGGTCAAACAAAGTTCCATCGGCCCTGAGGCCTCCACCGGGATTTTTTATCCCCAAGACAATTTGGAAAGTTTGGAGCTGGCCCTGGAAACCTTTGAACGAAGCTGCAACCGATTTAACCCCCAAGCCATCCGGGACCACGCCCGGCGCTTTGGAGAGGACCGGTTTTTGGCCTGTTTGGCAACCCAAGTCCGAGCCTTGTTGAACCGATGATCCCCAGAAAAAAGTCCCAGGTCTTTACCTCTCTCCTGTTCCTGAGCGACCAGCTGATCCTCTGGGCCTGTTGGTCCTTGGCCTATGCAACGAGGTTCGAGTACCTCTCCTTCCCCCCCGCCTCCAGCACCCCGCCCTTTTGGGCTTACTTCCGCATCTCCTGGGTGGTAGTGGTTTTGGGCAGCGTCAGCTTCTTTTATGCCCAAATGTACCACCCCAAACGGCTCTTCCACTACGGTGGCGGAACCGGGGCGATACTCAAGGGGATGGTGTTTTTGTCGGTGGCCCTGCTGGGGTCGAGCTTCTTTTACCGGGAATTTTCCTTCTCTCGGGTTTTTGCTCTGCACTTTGTGGTGGAAGGGTTCATCGGTGTCTTCAGTTTCCGGGTGTTTGTCCGTTGGTTTTTGGCCTACCTGAGGCGCAAGGGCCGCAACATCCGCCGGGTCTTGGTGATCGGCCAGGGCCACACCGCCGAGCTGCTCGCCCAAAAGCTCAAAGCCAACCCCGAGTTGGGGCTGATCCCGGTCGGTTACCTGGGCACCGGGGAAAACCCCAACCTGGGCCTCTCCTACCTGGGTTCCTACCGCGAACTTTCGGCGGTGATCGCCCACAAGGCGGTGGACCAAGTGTATCTGGCCTTGGATTCGGACCAACAGTCCGACCTGGGGCCGCTGAACCACCAACTGGCCATTGAAACGGTGGACCTGCATTTTGTCCCGGACATCTACCAAAGCCTTTCGATCAACCCCGAGGTATTGGACTTTGACGGCATGCCGGTCTTGGCCTTGCGCCAAAGCCCAGTGGACGGATGGAATCAGGTGCTCAAACGGGCTTTTGACCTTGCCGTGGCGGCCTGCTCGATCCTGGCGGTTTTTCCGCTTTGGATCGTGATCCCACTGTTGGTCAAACTCTCCAGTAAGGGACCGGTTTTTTACCGGCAAACCCGGATGGGCCTCGACGGAAAGCCCTTTGGGATGCTCAAGTTTCGCAGTATGCGTACCGATGCGGAAGCAAATACCGGAGCGGTTTGGGCGACCAAGGGGGACCAGCGGGTCACCCCGGTGGGCCAGTTTTTGCGCCGCACCAGCCTAGACGAGATTCCTCAACTTTTTAATGTAATCTCCGGGGACATGAGCATTGTGGGCCCCCGGCCCGAACGGCCCGAACTGATCAAAGACTTCAAAAACCAGATCCCCAACTACATGCTCCGGCACAAGATCAAGGCCGGTTTGACCGGCTGGGCCCAAATCAACGGATGGAGGGGCAATACCTCCTTGGAAAAACGGATCGAATACGATATTTATTATTTGACCCACTGGTCCATCTGGTTTGACCTGAAGATTTTTATTCTTTCCCTGTTCAAGGGATTTGTGGACCCAAATGCTTATTGACCGGGCGATTGCGCCTGCTCAGCTACGTTCACCCTTTTGGCCCGGACCGACCCAGGTATGAAAAAGAACTCCTCGAACAACAGTGGCTCCCAGTTTTCCATCGACATGGACAGCAAGGGAGTGGTGATCTTCCTGGTCCTGGTCGCCTTGACCGCCGGGAGCGTGTTTTACCTGGGCATGTTGTTCGGCAAGGCCGGGCGTAATGCCCATGAAAAGGTAGAGCTCAAAGGGGTCGCCGGAGAACCGGCTCCCGACACCTTAAAACCCCCTACGGACCTGAAGATCTACGACCTGGGCGGAAAAACCCCGGAGGTCAACGCCTTGCAAAAGGAATTTAACTCCCTGCAAGAAACCAGCGCCCCCACGGTAGCCGCAGAGTTCCAAGCCCTGGACCAGGAAGCCAAGGATATGGAAACCCTAAAAGCCCAAGCCAAAACCTTGGACCAGGAACCAACTCCGACCGAAACCGAGGCCCCGGAAGCGAGCAAGCCCAAGGCCGAATCGGGCGCTTGGCCGGACATCGTCAAGGAAACCACCGAAAAGTCCAACCAACCGCTTTTTACCGTCCAAGTCCTGGGCACCGGGAACCGGGCCAAGGCAGACGCACTGGTGGACCAGCTGAAGTCCAAAAACTTTGATGCCTTTGTGGAGAGCCTCACTTCCGAGGGCAAGCAGATCTACCGGGTCCGGGTGGGTCGGGAGAACTCGGAGAAGATCGAGAAGGTCAAGGACCGGCTGGAGCCTTACATCAAGGGCCTGGGCCAACCGGCAGTGGTGCCGCTGCATTGATTCTATCTAGGGCAGCCCGGAGGTTTTGGGCCGCCCTTTGTTTGAAGCCTCGACTCCCCGGCCTGTGGGTGCAACGGCTGGGGGGCTCACCTGGGCCTAAGGCTTTTCCTCCAGCGCTGCTCTCCCCTCAAGCTTCCGGCTTTTTGAACCGGGCCAAGAACTTGGCCCTTGCGTCTTCCTTACGGGCCAAGGCCGCTTCGGGCGGCTCTTCGCCTACTGGAGGTTTGTCGAACAGGCTGGGGTTGATCTCTCCAACAAACCGACTGGGTAGGTTTTTGACCCATTCCCCATAAACCATCCTCGCTTGGGCCATCGAAAGCACTAGCCTTTTTTTGGCCCGGGTGATGGCCACATACATCAACCGTCGTTCTTCTTCCACATGACCATCGGTGACCGCCTTGTGGTTGGGGAATTGTCCGTCCACCATGCCCACCAGGGCCACAAAGTCAAACTCCAAGCCCTTGGCGGAGTGGATAGTCAGGAGGTTGACCTTGTCCAGCTTCTCGTCGGTGCCGTCTTGCTCGGTGAACAAGGAAACATAATCCAAAAAGGCAGCCAAGTCGGCGTTTTCCCGCCGCTCCCCGTAGAGGTATAACGTGTTGAGGAACTCCAGGTAGTTGGTCACCTTTTGCTCCCGCTTTTTCTCTTCCTTTTCTGACCGCTCCAACTCCCCCTTGAGGTCCAGCTTTTCAAACAAGGACTGGAAGACCTCCCAAAAAGGGCTGCCTTGGATCAACATTTGTTTGTGTTGTTCAATCAGCTTCACAAAAGATTCCACATGCTCCAAGGCCCGGCCCGAAAGCCCGGTCAGCTCCTGGGCTTGCTTCATCACCTCATAAAACCCCCGAGCTTCGGACCGCTGGGCCGCCACCGCTTCAATGGTGCTTTTGCCGATCCCTCTTCTGGGGTAGTTGAGCACCCGAAAGAGGCTGACCTCGTCCTTGGGGTTGTGCAGGAACCTCATGTAGGCTAGGCAGTCTTGGATCTCCTTGCGATCAAAAAACTTGAGCCCTCCGATCAGTTGGTAGGGGATGCCCTTGTCCCGCAGGACTTCCTCGATGGACCGGGACATAAAGTTGGACCGGTACAAAAAGGCGCAGTCTGCCCAGCGTTTGCTGGCCTGGATACGGAAAACCTGCATCTGGTGGACCACCTCTTCCATCTCTTCTTTGGGGTCCGGCGCATTGACCCAGGTCAGTTTTTGGCCCGCTTGGTCCTGGGTCCAAAGCTTTTTGGCCATCCGTTCGGCATTGTGGGTGATGATCGAGTTGGCGGCATCCAAAATCACCTGGGAACTTCGGTAGTTTTGTTCCAGCCGGATCACTTCCGCCTCGGGGAAGTCCTTTTGGAAGTCCAGGATGTTCCTGATGTCCGCCCCCCGCCAACCGTAGATCGACTGGTCGTCGTCCCCGACCACACAAAGCTGCCGTCTTTTTTTGGCCAACTCCTTGACCAACCGGTACTGGACCTTGTTGGTGTCTTGGTATTCATCGACCATCAAGTACCGCCAACGTTCCCGGACCGGCTCCATTTCCTCGGTGTGGTGAAGGAATAGTTCTTGGGCCTTGAACAGGATGTCTTCAAAGTCCAGGGCGTTGTAGTCCTTGAGGTGGCTGTTGTAGGAGGCAAAGATCTTGCCCATCTGCACAGCCAGGGGGTTTTCCTTTTGTTGGAGCAGAAACTCCGGCCCCTTACCCTCCCCCTTGTGGGTCATAATCTCGAAGTACAAGGACTTGACATTAGCCGCCGTGGCCTCCAGGTCCATCTCTTCCATCACGTTTTTGAGGCACTGCTGCTGGCTGGTGGTGTCGAAGATGACAAAATCCCGCTGATAGCCTAAGAGATGGATGTACTCCCGGAGGATTCTTACACAAAGGCTGTGGAAGGTGGTGATGGTCAGGCCCTTGGCCTTTTTGGGGACCAGTTCCGAAACCCGCTCGTTCATCTCTTTGGCCGCCTTGTTGGTGAAGGTCAGCGCCAAGATCCATTCGGGCGGAATCCCCCGCTCCAAGAGGTGGGCGATCCGCACCGTAATCACCCGAGTCTTGCCGCTGCCCGCACCAGCCAAAAGCAATACCGGTTTGTCGGTCAAAAGGACCGCTTGCCGTTGGGGTTCGTTGAGGTCGGAAAGGTTTAAAGACATGAGGGAAAAACCAAAGGAAAGATGACCGAATTGTTAGCACCTGCCGGGGATTTGGAAAAGCTCAAAATCGCCTTGGCCTACGGGGCCGATGCGGTCTATCTGGCGCTGCAACGGTTTGGGTTGCGCTCGGGGGCGGACAACTTTACGGCCCGAGAGCTGGCCTTGGCGGTGGGGCTCGCCCACCAGGGGGGCAAAAAGGTTTACCTCGCCCTCAACGGGGTGCTCCACGATGAGGAACTCCAAGAACTGCAAGGTTTCCTCTCCGAACTGCCCCGGCCTTGGCCGGACGGGGTGATCTGTTCGGACCTGGGGGTGATGGAGCGGGTGGCCCGGCACACCGGCTTGCCGATCCACGTCAGCACCCAAGCCTCAGTGCTCAACTCCTGGGCCGCAAGGCTCTACAAGGATCTGGGGGCCAGCAGGATCGTCCTGGGCCGGGAGGTCTCCCTGGAAGAAGCAGCGAGGATCAAGGATGCCTGTGGCCTGGAAGTGGAGCTTTTTGTCCACGGGGCTATGTGCATGAGCTACTCGGGCCAGTGTACCTTGAGCAACTACCGGTCCGGCCGGGATGCCAACCGAGGGGGCTGCGACCATTCCTGCCGCTTTGCCTACCAATTGAATGACCCTTCTGCCCCGCCCAGCCCGTTGCTCTCCTCCCAGGACTTGAACGGCCTGGGTCTGCTCAAGCGCTTTGAGGCCTTGGGGCTCGATTCCGCCAAAATCGAAGGGCGCAAAAAAAGCAGCCTCTACCTGGCCACCACCCTGCGGGCCTACCGGGCGGTATTGGACCAACCCGCCCCGGACCTGGACTTTTGGCAGGGAGAACTCAACAAGATCAGCCACCGGAGTTACGGCACCGGCAACTTGCTCCAAGCAGCTGGAGCCGATTCGGTGGACCTCAAAGAACATGAGGAGCCTTGCGACTACGAAATGGCCGGGACGGTGCTGGCGGCGGACCCCGCCCAAGGCCGGGTAGCCTTTGGTTTTAAAAACCGGTTTTATTTGGACATGAAACTGGAGTTCCTGGGCTTTGGGGGAGAAACCATTGAGTCCCAAGTCCTGTCCCTGACCGATTTGGCCGGAACCCCCTTGGAATTGGCCCAGCCCGGTCAGGTGGCCTGGATCGACCTGAACCCGCCCCAGCCTCCCTTGACAGTCGCCCGGATCGCCGCCAAAGCCCTGCAACGGACGGGGCCGGGTTTGGGGTAAAGAAAAAATGGGTTTGCCTGAACTTGGTTTTCCTCTTAAACTGGGACATCCCTTTCAAACCAAAGGCCATGGCTACAGCCCCAGACCCCTTACTGCAAGTCACCACCACCCTTCCCAGCCAAGAACAGGCCTTGGAACTGGGCCGAGCCCTGGTGGAACAGGGGTTGGCCGCCTGTGCCCAAACCAGCGGGCCGATCACCAGTCAGTACCGCTGGCAAGGCAAGTTTTGTGAGGACCGGGAATACCGCCTGACCCTCAAGACCCGTTTGGGGTTGTACAAAGCCTTGGAAAAAAAAATTCAGTCCCTGCACCCCTACCAAGTCCCCCAGATCCTGGCCACGGAGCTTACGGCCTGGAACCCGGAGTATGCGGAGTGGGTCCGAGAAAACACCCTCTTACCGGAGTCCTCTTGAAAAAGTTGTTGTTGACCCTGTGGTTGCTGGCCGGTTTGGCCGGTTCCGTCTTGGCCCAGGAAGGGCTTTTTGCCGAGATCCACACCTCCAAAGGGGTGATCAAGGCCAAGCTGTACTTTGAGGAAGTGCCGACCATCGTCGAGAATTTTGTCCGCCTCGCCGAAGGCACCAAGGAATGGAAGGACCCAGCGACCAAAGAGAGGGTCAAACGGCCCTTGTACAATGGGTTGGTCTTCCACCGGGTGGTGCCCGACTTTATGGTCCAAACCGGTGACCCGACTGGAACCGGGTTTGGCGGACCGGGCCATGAATTCCCCGACCAGTTCAGCCCCAAGCTCCTGCACAACCAACCAGGGGTTTTGTCCATGGCCAACCGGGGACCCAACACCAACGGCAGCCAGTTTTTTATCACCCACCTCGCCACCCCTTGGCTGGACGGGCGGCACAGCGTCTTCGGGCAGGTCCTTTCCGGCCAGGAGGTGGTCAACGGCATCACCCAAGGGGACAAGCTGGAGAAGGTAATGATCCAACGGGTGGGGAAAAAGGCGGAAGCCTTTGCCAAATAAGGCCCAGACTCACACCCAGAAGGCCAGGGGGAAAAAGCTGTTGAGGTCCTTAAAAGGGACCGGGGCGGCCTGAGCTTTGGCTTGGGTTTCCAGCCGGTGGGCCAGGACGCTCAAACGGCCATAAATTTGGTCCCTGACCCTTCTGAAGGCATCGGCCCTTTGCTCTTGGCTGCCGCTGGCCGCAGCGGGGTTTTCAAAGGGCAGGTGGACCACAAATTTGGTTTTGATCTCGGACAGGTCGATCCCTTGGGCCTCATGGCTGAGGGTCACCAACAGATCAAACTCCCGCAGAGGCAATTGGTCCAGGGTTTTGCTGACCAGACCACTGGAAGCAAACCCCCGTTCCTGCAAGGCGCTGAGCGTCAAGGGATGCAGACCGCCGGACTCCTGCCCGGCCGAATGGACCTCCCATTGGTCGCCGCACAGATGGCGAAAGATTACTTCGGCCATCAATGACCGGGTAGCATTGTCCTGGCAGAGAAACAGGACCTTGGACTTTTTCATGGACCCAACCAAACAAAGGTTCGCCTCCAATCTCCCCGGTTTGTTGGCCCCCTGGAGTAGAGGGGCAACAAATTTCGGTAAAATCCGAACCCCCGCCTTGAGGATGCCGGTTCACCGACCTTTTGGCAGATCTTTGGCCCCTTGCAACCCCAATCTTGTCCCCACCATGACCCAAAAACTGTTATGCCTGATCGCCGGTTGCTGTTTTGGCCTTTCTGCCTTTGCCGAAGACCTGACCCAACGGGTCGAAGACGTGGTCACCCAAACCAAGGAGCAGGTTTCGGCCCTGGAAGACCGGGCGGATGCACAACCTTCGGGGGAGGAGATTGAGGGAAGGGGGGAGCGGCCTTATCCTTATCTGGTCGGCAAATACTTCACCAGCGCCGGGGCCTCGACCCAACGGGAAGGCCAAGCCATCAAGGGGGAAGGGGCATCCGGTTTTGGTTTTGACCTGGGCTACCCTCTTGGCTCCCCTTGGGCCTTGGAGCTTGGCTACCAAGCCGGGGGCGGCAAGGCGACCACCGCTCAAGCCTTCCGGCCCCGCAGGGCCACTGTCGGTACCGATGCCAACTATTCGGACCTGAGCCTCAGCGGGGTTTACCACCGAGCCTGGGGACCGGCCTGGGTTTGGATCGGAAAGCTGGGGCTGATCCAGGAGACCGCCAGCCTCTCCATCCTGACCAACCAGTCCAACCAAACCGCCACCAGCTGGACCGGGGCGGTGGGGGGCCAATATTTTTTGGACCGGCACCAAGCCTTGGTCCTGGAGTGGGAGAGAAACGGCCTTCCCGACAACCCTCGGGCCTACAGCCTGTTTGTGGGCTTTAAGTTTGCCTTTGGTCCCTAAGGCGGAGTTGCACCGGTTTTCCCTCTTCCTCTGGTTTTTAAAAGGCTAAAAAATCCCCTGCGCCTGGACGGGGGCGGGTTCTGTGAAGGTGCCCTCTGCTCGGGCCATCCCAAGTCCTACGCCTTCCACCTGGGCTACAAATACGGTTTTAGCCGGTAGAAACTTAAGCTTTTTAGCCCCAAAAACAAAAAGGCCGGTGCCCTTGAACCCCAAGGAAACCGGCCTTTTTGTGCCTCCATCAACCCCGGTCAGGCCGGTTTGTAGGTCCCTATGGTGGTGCCAAAACGCAGGCCTTGCAACTCTAGGCCCCGGACCCGAGCGAGATAACAGGCCCCCTTGAGCAGTTCTTCGGCCACCTGCACCACCTTCCGGTTGGCCGGTGCTTCCAGGCAAGTTCCCCGCACCCAATCGTTGAAGGCCCCCATAGCAGGGCCGGTCCAAATTTGGTAGTCCATCTCCCGCCCAGCCGTCGCCGCTTTGGCCCAATGGCTGGCTTGGCCGAGGTACCACCGGAACACCAGGGCCATCTTCTTTTTGGGGTCCTTGAGGCCCCGGTCCAGTTCGTTTTGGTCCCGACGGCTGAAAAACTCCACACAGTCCTGCCAAACCTGATCCAGGCTTTTTTTAAAAAATTGGCTCTCCAGCTTTTGCCGCTCCAAGGCGGGAATCTCCTCTAGGCTGCCGTAGGTTTGGTAGAGTTCATAAAGCTTTTGGGCCCGCATGGCAAACAGGGTTCCCCGGCGTAGAACCTGGAGCTTTACGCCCTGTTCAAACATATCCGAAGCGGGGGCCATGATCACGTCGGCCATGCTGGCTTCGGCCAACAGTTTTCTGACCAGGTCGGAAGTGCCCGACTCAATGCAGGCTTGGTTGACCGACCCGGTCAGCACATAGGCCGCACCCATCATAAAGGCCGCCAGAGTGGCTTCGGGAGTGCCGATGCCGCCGCCCGCCCCGATCAGGATGCTTTCCTTGTATCCCCGGCTGGCCTGCACCTCGTTACGCAAGGCGAGAATCGAAGGCAGGAGGTTGACCAGAGGCCGGTTGTCGGTGTGTCCGCCCGAATCCGCCTCTACGCTCAAAGCGTCACACATGGGCACCTGTTGGGCCAATTCCGCTTCCTCGGCAGTGATCAGCCCTTCGGCCAAAAGCCCGGTCAAAAACTTCTCGGCTGGAGGGTTCAAAAACCGCTCGGCCACCTCTCGACGGCTGACCTTGGCGATCACCCGGTTGGGCACAGTGACCCCGGACTTACTCGCCTTAAGCCCCTTGACCCGGTACCAGACCAGATAAGGGGTCAGGTCCAGGTAGGCGGAGGCCTCAATGGTCCGCACCTGGTGTTTGAGGAAAAGTTCCACCGCCCCCCGCTCCAGGGCCACCTCGTTGGGGCTGTGGATCAGGTTGAAGGCGTAGGGTCCGTGGGGCAGGGCCTTTTTGATCTCCAAAATCGCCGCTTCGATCTTGCCCCTCTCCAGGCCCCCGGCCCCGAAGCTGGCCAGATACCCGGCCTTGCCCAAGGCGATCACCATGGCGGCAGAGCTGATTCCGTTGGCCATAGAGCCCGCCAGATAGGGGTAAGAGCAGCCGAACCTTTGGCCAAACCTGGGGTCCCCCAGGTCGGCAGGCTGCACCGGCGGAGCGTAGCCCATCAAGGCTTCCCCCTGCTGTTCCGGTCCCCCGTCGATACTCAAGCCCAGTCCTTTGTTGGTGGCCACCGCATAAACCGCATGTTCCAGCGCCAAGAGGGCTTCCTTGTGCCCTTCTTCGGTCAGGGCCAGGGACTTTTTGGTGCCCTTCCACCCCATCAGGGTCACCTTCTTTTTGGACTCGATCAACATTAGACCTCCTCGATCACAATACTCACGTCCTTGACTTCATAAATCCGCAAACCGTCCTTGTAAAGGTCGGCATCGGCAACCAGGGTGACCGCTCCGTTGGGCTCGGTCTGGATTTGTTTTAAATGCACCTCGGTTTCCATCCATTGGTTCTCTGGGATGATCTGTCCCCGGTATTTCCAACTGGTGGTCCCCAACTGGTGAGTGAACCGGGGCTGTTTGAACCCTTGGGCCAACCCTTGGGTCCAGGCAAAAGCCTTCAAACTCTGCAAAATCGCCTCGACCCCCAAGGAGCCCGGCATGACCGGGTCCTCAAAGAAGTGGCAGGAGTAAAACCAATCTAGCGGATCAATCGCTTTTTTACCATAAACATATCCCTTACCCATCCGTCCACCGATCGGGTCAAGGGCAATTTGGTCCAAAAAGTTGAGCCGGTTGCCCCCTAAGCGCAGCTCCCCGGCAAACAATTCGGGGTGCTCCGAAAGAGGCAGGACCAAAGGCAAGGGGCGGGCGGTCTCGTGCCACAAGGGTCGCTTTTTGCCCGAATCCAAGCCCAGCTGGTTGGCCAAGGCTTTGGGGGTGAAATAACCGAAGGTGGTTTTGCCTTGGTAGAACTTTTCCCCCAACACCCAAAGTTCAAACCGGTACTGTTGGATGATGGTTCCCCCGGTGGCACTGGTCGAATCCAGCCAAATCTTGGCAGTGATCCTTTCCCCGGCCAAAGGTGGGTCTTGGAGCAACTCCGCTTGGGCATCCAGGTTCCTAAAGCACAGCTGCTGGTCCACAAAGGCCAAGGGGCTCTGCACCGCCGCACCCAAAAAGCCGCAGGGTTGGAGCGCAATTTCCATGATCACCGCATAAGGTACCACCCCACCTTGATTTTCTCTTAAAAACCAAGCGTCTTTGGGCACATCATATTCCGACTCCAGGTAGGCCGGGACCTTGAGGTTGCCCGGCGTTCCCTCGAACTTGGGCACCCGGCTGATCAGTTGCAGGTCCCCGTTGGGGTTTCTTTGACTCGGACGGCCCTCAAAGGGCAGATAGGCCGGACCAAAACACCGGGCCAAGGAGCCCAAGGCAAACTCTTCGACCGCTTGGTCGTCAAAGGCCAACTCCCGTTGGGGCTTCAGGGTCCGGGCATCCCCGCCGGTCTTTTCGACCAGCTCAATCCCCACATCCAAAAAGTCCACGATCACCTTGCCTTCCAAGAGAATCTCCACGTTGGCCTTGGCATAAGGCCTCGGGGATAGGCCAACCTCCTTGACCTCCATCTTGTATTCCAACAGCCCGTCTCCGGGCAGCACCTGCCCCCGGCAGCGGACCTTGTTGGCCAAATTTTTGATTGGCACAAACCGGGCGTTTTGGGTTTGGGTCTGCATCCCCAGGTACAGCAGGTAAAACTCCAACAGCTGCACACAACCTTCAGCCATCAGACTCCCGGCCAGACAAGGGTCGTCTTGGAAGTGGCAGGTGAAGTACCAGTGGTCAGGCTTAAATTCCTTTTGCGCCCAAATCTCTCCCAGGCCCCAAATCCCGCCCTGGGGATTCACTTGGGTGATCTGGTCGAGCATCAAAAATTCTTCGGTGCTAAAGCGCAGACCCGGATTCTGTCCCTGCTGGTCAAACCCCTGGCCCATACAAGCGGCAATCTCCCCCCGGCAGAGTCGGACCAATTCGGACCGGTCAAATCTGGTTTTGTTGCAGCCCAACAGGGGAGTAAAACTGCTCTTTTGGACCTTCGCCCGTTCGGCCTTTTCCTTTTCGGTTTGGATCACCCCCCGGCCCTTGTCCAGGTCCGCTTGGCTAAAGAATCCGGCGCAGCCGCCGGTCATGGTGTGGACCAATCTGCCTTCCACAAAACAGTCGTAGTGGAAGAAAAAGAGCAGGTTGTGGCCATGCCGGGCAAAAGAATCAATGTAGATCTCGTAACGCATGGTCTGCCCCTCTTGGGGCATTTCGCCCATAAAGGTCAAGGTGCAGTCCAGGAGCCGGTAGAGGTACTGGCCTTTGGCCTCAAAGTCGATGCCCAGGTAGCTGATCAAAACCAAGTCACACTGCCCGGCCTCAACCGCTACCGCCCAGGGAATCTGCCCGTCCACGGCGTACCAAGCCCCTTTGGGTACGTCGTATTCGGTGACGATCTTAGAAGGCTTAAACTCCCCGGGGGTCGCCTGTAACTCCACCACCCGGTTGACCAGCAGGTAGGGCGGCAGGGGCAATCGCACCCTGGGGCCATAGCCGTCGATGGGGCCAAACTCCGGCCCAAAGACCGGGGCGACCTTGCCGGAGGCAAATTCCATCAGGTCCCGTTCGTCCCAAAGGATGCTCGGGTCCGAGGCCTTGGTCCGCCTGGAGTCCACAAAGGCGGTTTGGTGTTGGGCCAAAAGTTCCTCCAAGGTCGGCGCTCCCAAGAGCAGCCTGGCTTGGTAGGAGCTTTCCGGGGCCGCCGCAACTCCAGGCTCGGGGGCCGAACCTAGCAGGGTTTGCCCCAGCCCCAAGGTCCCGGAAAACTGGCGCAACGACTGTTTCCTGGCTTCCAGAAAGGCTTGGTGGTTTTCGGTCAGTCGGTGCTGGGTCTGGTAAAGCCGATGGTGGGCCGAGCTTTGGGCCAACAGCGCTCCGGGGGGGAACAAGGGCACCTGCCTTTGGTCCGAAGACTCCTCACCCCACAACAGGGGGGCCGGTTCCTCTGGCGGGGCAGGCGTGGGAGCCAAGGCCGGTTTGGCCAGGGGCAAGGGTTCCGGTGAGCCTTCGGGGATCTCCGGGAAGATGGTCAACACCGGACTGGCCTTTTTGCCCAAAAGTTTGCGCCCGTCGGCCACCAAGTTGAGGTCCAAGGGCGGGCCACCCAGTTCCACCGGTTTGATCATCCCCACCGGTTGGGCTTTTTGCGGGCCAAACAGGGCCGACCAGTCCACCAGCACCCCGGCCGCACAAAGCCGGGCCAAAGCCCGAACCAAGGCCACCTCGCCGCTGGTCCCCTTTTGGTCGAGGCCCACCGCCAGATGGGGGCGGTCCCCCAAGGTTTCCTTGATCCAAGGGCTACAGCTCTGCCTTGGCCCGATCTCTACAAAGATCCTGGCTCCGTCCCGGTAGGTCCGTTCCACCAGCTGGGGGAAATCCACGGTTTTGCAATAGCTTCCGGCAATGTTTTTGGCCAATTGGGCCTCGGTAACCTCCGTGGGGCCGTAGGTCAAAGCGGTATAAATCACCGTCTCCGGGACCCGGCCGATCGGGCAGCGGTGCAGCGCCTCCAGGGCTGGTCGGTCCAGCTCCACAAAGTCCCCGTGGATGGCATCAGACACCGGCAGCGGCCTTGCTTGCCAACCTTGGGCCAACAACAATTCCTCCACCGCCTTGGCTTGCCCGCCCAGAACCACTTCGCTGGGGCTGTTGACGATCATCAGGTAAAGCCGTTTTTTGCCTTTGATCGCCTTTTCCACCCGGTCCTGGCTGGCCCCGACGGAGTAAACCACCCAGTCCACCGGCTGGTTTTTCTTGAGCCCCCAGGCCTTGCGCAAGGTTTCCATCGGCCCGGCCAGCCGGGTTTGGAAGACCGGATTTTTGTGCAGGTACTCACTCAAAGAGTCGGTCTTGGCCCACAGTCCCAGACTGAAGGCCAGACTCACCTCGCCCATGGAATAACCAAAGGCCATGTCCGGGTTGACCCCAAACAGGTTTTTGACGGTTTGGGTGAGCAACATACTGTGGTTGATCCCGGTTTCAAACATGCCAATGGCATCACCGACCAGTTGGGCCTGTTCCTTTTTCCCGTCACCCAGGGGCAACAGGCTTTGGGGGAAAATCTGCTCTGACCGAAACAGGGTTTGGGGGTCCTTGGCGTACCCGGCGGGCAGCTCAAGCAACTCGGGATAGGCCCGCAAGAGCCCCCGGCCCATTCCGACATAGCTGTTAAAACCACCCGGATAAACAAAGGCGACCTTGCCCGTGGGGGCCAAGCCGGACGGGGAGTAACAGCTCCCGACCACAGAGAGCCACTCTTGGGTCGGCCCCAAACGAAGGGCCGCTAGGGCCACTTTTTTCTCTGCCTCCAGCTCCGTTTTGTCTCTGCCCAACAGGACCAACCGGTGTTGGCCCTTGGAGGCTCTAGGGGCAAGGCTTTTGCGGCTCAAAGCCCTTGGACCCGGTTCCAGGTCCAAGGACTCCAGTTGGCCGATCAGCTCGGGCAGGCTGTCCGAGGCCAAAAGCACTGGCCAAGGCCCCAATCGGTGCCGCTCCAAGGGCCGCACCGGTTGGGGTCTGGTGTCTTCGGTCAGGATCAGATGGTAGTCCTCGCCGCTCCGTTCCAGGTGGTTGATCCCCGCCACCCGAGGGCGGTCTCCAAACTCCAGCCAAGGCCGACTCTCCGGGGGGACATAAAAGGGCGACTTGAGGCCCAAAGCCTTTTTGGGGCCGGACCAACCGGCGGTCCCCGGCAGGGTTTTTAAGGACAAGGCCAAAGCGACCTTGACCAAAGCGGCAATCCCTTGGGCCGACTCCAGACGGCCCAGGACCGAGCTGATTGAGCCCAAGGCCACCGGTGTTCCGCCCAATTCCCGGCTCAGCCCTTTGGCCTCGATCTGGGCCAGTTTGTCTTGGGTCCGGCCACTGACCTCCAGGTAACCGGGCATGCCAAAGGGTTTGTACAAGGCCTTCAACGCTCCAGCCCCGGTCTTGGGGCCAAACCTCTCTACCCGTTCGATGTGTCCGTATGTCCCCAACCGTTCCTTCAAGGCCCGTTCCTTGGTGACCAACACCAGCGCCCCGGCCCCTTCGCCCAGGTGTGAACCTTCCACGGACTGGTCCCAAGAGAACCCCGGCCCTCCCTTGACCAGATGCGGGTCTTCCTTGAGCCCCAGCAGTCCCTCTTCGGCGCTGCCCAAAAGGTCCACTCCGCCCAAGACCACTGCGTCCGCTTCCCCTAAACTGAGCAACACCTGGGCCAATTCCAAGGCCTTGTAGGCCGAGCCCTCCTCGGCGCTGACCGTCAGAGCCGGACCGGAAAAGTCGTACAAAGAGGACACCCGAGAGGCCATGATGTTGCCGATAAAGCTGGTGAACTGGTTGACCCCAACCTTGTTGTGCAGCCCCTCCTTGGCCAGCTCCTTCAGCCCCGAGATCTCCCTTTCGCTCAGCTTGAGCCCCGCCCGTTCCAGGGCCTGGGGGAGCTTCAGGTCCAATTCCACCCTGGCCCGAAACCGGTGGATCCCCAAGTCGGTTTCCATGGCGATCAACACCGCCACTTTGCCGCCTTTTTTGAGTCCGGCATCCTCGATTGCTTGCCCCGCCACCTTAAGCATCAGCAGCTGCTGGGCGATCAAAGGGTCCAGCGGGTTGGGCGGAATCTTGTTGCCCAGGTAGTCGAATTCAAAAGGCTCCAGGTAGGCTGCTTGGGGACCGGGCACCGCACGGTTGCGCTCCAGGCCGGACCAGCGATTCTCCCCCAAGGGTCTGGCGGCGGATTTTCCTTGGTAAACCAAGTCCTGGAACTCAAGCAGCCCTTGGGCCGGACCAAACCAAGCTTCCAGACCCAGGATCGAAAGGGGCAGGAGGCTGGGGGTCTTGGGTTGGGGGTGTTTTTTGGGTGTTTTTTGGTATTCCAAAACCACATGGGCATTGGTCCCGCCGAAGCCAAAGGCGTTGACCCCCGCCAGCCGGAGCTGGGGATTTTTCCCCGGCCAGGGTTGGTGCCGGGCGACGATCTTGTCGGGGCCGATCCAACCGGAGGGGGAACTCAAAGGGTCCTGGAGGTGCAAGGTGGCGGGAATCTCGCCCTTTTGCATACCCAAGACGACCTTCATCATCGCCGCCATGCCCGCTGCGGTCAGCAAATGGCCAAAGTTGGACTTCACCGACCCAATGGGGAATTGCGCCCCCTTGGCTCCAAAAAAGGCTTCCATGCTGCCCAGTTCGGTCACGTCCCCCAAGGGGGTGCCGGTGGCGTGGCATTCCACATATTCCACGTCTTTGGGGTCCTGACCGCCTTTGGGATAGGCCCGTTCAAAACAAAGCTGTTGGCCCTTGGGGTTGGGGCTCAAGACCGACTTGCCGGTGCCGTCGTTGGAAAGCCCGTAACCCACCAGGGTGGCCAAGATTTCGTCCTTGTCCCGGACCGCATCTTCATACCTTTTGAGCAGAAACATCCCCGCCCCTTCGCCGGAAACCAACCCTTTGGAGGACTGGTCCAAGGGCCTAGAGTCCCGCCCCAAGGGATAAGCGCCAAAGGTGGAAAACCCAAGGTTCACAAACAAGGGATCGGCGGCCGAAACCGCTCCGGCCAACATCAGGTCCACCTTGCCGACGGCCAAATATTGTGCGGCCAACGCCAAGGCATAAAGGGAAGAGGCGCAAGCCGCATCCAGGCTAAAGCACACCCCGCCCAGGCCCAGGGCCTCAGCGGCGACCAAGGCCGGACGGCCCGAAATGCGCCGGTTCTCCAAGGCAGTGGGGGCAACCGGTTCAAAACGTACCGCCGGGTTTTCCAATAAGGTCTTGAGCGCCCGTTCCTGGGCTTGGTGGACCAAGGGGATACAAAGCCGATTGCTGCTGCGGGTCGGAAAAGAAAGGTTGCCCAAGACCAAGCCGCACCGCTCCAGGGCCTTGGCCTCTCCCCAAACTCCGGCCCGCTCCAGGGCCTGTCTGGCGACGCTCAAGGGCCACAGGCAAACCTCATCGAGCCCTTCAAGCCGCTTGGGATGGACCTTGTAGCCCTGGGAATCAAAGTGGAAGTCCTCGATAAACCCGCCCCTAAGGTTGTAAAACCGGTCCGGGACCCCCTTCTGGTCGGCCAACAGGGCCTTGGGGTCCAGGCCCATGTCCTGGGCCGTTGCGTCCCGAGTCAGGTCCTTGGCGGCTTTGAGGTTCTCCCAAAATTCCTCGGGGCTTTTGGCCCCCGGGAAGAGGCAAGCCATGGAGAGAATGGCAATTCGTTGTTCCATGGCTAGGCTTTGAATTTGGCGTTGAGGTTGGCGCTGATGGTGACTTCCGCCCCCTGGGTTTTGCTTTTTACCCGGCCCTGTTCGTCCAGCTGGGTCAGGTTGGCGACCAACCGGTTGGGCTCAAAGGAGACCACTTCCAATTCCAGGTAAAAGTTTTGCCCAAAGGGTATGGCCCCAAAGGGATGGAGCGCCCCCAAGCTCAAGGGCAAGGAGGCATTGCCGGTCAAAAACCTTGCCTGCACCAACATCCCCTGGAGCCCCAGGTCCTCGGCCAGAGGGTTAAGCTGGCCCGGCTCAAAGGGACCCAGGCCTTGGGGCTCTTCAAGTCGGCAGGCCAAGACCAGTTTTTCCTTGGTTTGGGAGACCAACCCCACGATCCCTTGGAATCCGGGACCATGGAACAAAGTACCATCCTGGTAATACTGGACCGCTTTGCCGCTTCCTGTGGGAGGGCTCTGCCGGGGGGCTACCGGGGCCTGGGTGTCAAGGTCAATTTGGAGGGAATCATAAAGCACCGGCAACTTGGCCCCCGGCCCGGAGAGTTGGGCTTTGAGGGTCACCTGGTGGTCGGTTTTTTTAGTTTCTTCCAAGACCAGAGTAAAGTCCTGGGCCTGGGCCAGCTTGATCCCCTTGAGAACCTTCGCCTGGGTGAGGCCAGTGATCTTGTATCCAGGGTAAAGGTTGGCCGCCTTTTGGGCCATCCAGTGGAGACCAAAGGTCATGGGCAGGACCCATTCCCCGGCGATCTGGTGGTCCTCCAGCAGGGGCAATTGTTTGGGGTCCAGTTGGCATTGCAGTTCAAACTTTTTTGGCCCCCCCGACAAAGGCTCGGGCAACACCATGGAAGAACCAATCACCAGTTGGATCGGCCCGCCGGGGACCGAAAGTTCATGGACCAAAGCCGCCACCCCTTCCGCAACCGGGATCACCTCGACCCCTCTGGACTCGAACAGCTTTTTGAGGGATTCGTTGACCATCCCGCCTTCCCAAGGCCCCCAGTTCATCGACAGAACCCTGGCTTGGGGATACCGGGCATGGAAGGCCCAAGCGGTTTTATTGAGCACCTCGTTGGCCGCCGCATAGTCCGATTGGCCCAGGTTGCCGTAAAAACCGGCCGAAGAGCTGAACAGCACCAGATACTTGAGCGCCTGGGGGTCCAACGCCCCTAAAAGCCCCGCCAGACCGTCCACCTTGGTGCCGTACACCCGTTCAAAGTCCTCGAAGGTTTTGTTTTCGATCTTTTTGTCCGCCAAGACCCCGGCCCCGTGGATCAGTCCGGTCACCGGCCCCAGGCCCGCCTTTTTGAGGCTCGCCGCCACCGCTTTGGGGTTGGTTACGTCGCAGCTCAGGTAAACCGCTTTGGCTCCCAGGGCCTTGATGGCTTCCAAATTCCGGGCGATTTCCCGTTGCCCTAAGACCGCCGACACCTTGGCTCCGATCTTCACCGGCGTGGGCTTCTCCCCGGCTGCAACCATCGCCGCCTGGGCCTGGGTTTTTAAGCTTTGCAGGTCGGTGGTTCCGGCCGCCCAGCTTGGTTCTGGCTCCAAGGGGCTACGGCCCAAGAGCAGGAACGTGGCCTTGCTCACCTGGGCCAAGCCCAGCACACAGGCCGCCGTGACCCCTTTGGCCCCGCCGCTGACCACAAAGACCTCTTTTTTCCCAATGGATTGGGTCTGGCCCCCAAACCCCTGGGGTTTGGCCCGTAAGGTCACCCGTTCGTTTTTCCGCCAACCCACTTCACTCAAGGTGAGGTTGGCATCCAAGAGCTCCGCTTCCAAGATTTCCTGTACCGGTTGCCCCAGAGCAATGTCCACCCACCGGCAAAAAACCTCGGGCCATTCGATTTTTAGGGTTTTGGTCAGGCCAGCCAAACCTCCCGCCTGGACCCCAAACTTTCCTTTCCCTCCAAGCCCCAAAGCCCCGTCCAACCGAGTCAAGGCCACAAACAAGGCCCGGCCCGATTGGGCCGCTTGGGTCAAGTCGTTTTTGAGGTGTTTGGCCAAGAAAAAGACCGACTGGACCAAGCCCCGTTCCTGGTCTTCAAACCAGTTTGACCCACCAATTTGGGGGTGCAGGTACAAAAAGCCGCCGATCGGCCCTTGAGCTCTCACTTGGGCCAAGGTGGTAGCCAAGTCCGCTTCGGTCAAGCTGGGCAAGTGCAGGTGGCCGGTGTTTTTGGGAGCCCGCAGGCCCGGCAGGACCAAGGCGGTCACCTGGGTAATGCCCAATTCCTTGAAAGTGGAGCCCAAAGACTGAACCAGCTCCGGGTCCCCGGCCACCAACAGTTGGTGGCCCGCCGGGAAAGAAACCTGGAGCCGGTCCGGGGGGCTTAAGGGCTGCAAGCCCACTTCCAGGCGGCCCACCTGGGGAAGGCGGGTTGTGACCGGACTAGAGGCTAACTTAGGGCTTTTTTTTTTGGCCACCAAGTGATCCAAGATCGCCTGGAGGCTTTTGTGCTCGGCCAGCTGTTCCGGGTTCAGTTCCCCCAGGTCGGGCATCCGCTCGGAGAGGCCGTAGAGGATTTCCACCCGTTTGATCGAATCAATCCCCAGGTCCGCTTCCAGCTCCATGGAAAGGTCAAGCATCTCCGCTTGGTAGCCGGTCTTTTCGGCCACTACCGCTAGGAGCGCCTGGGCAATCTGGCCCTGGGCCGGGCCAGCAGCAGCGGCTTTGCTCACTACCGGGGTGGCGGGAGCCGCTGGGGCGGAACCGGCATTTTGCCCGGTGATGTGGTCGGCAATTTGTTGTAAGGTCCGCAGGGCGCTCAAGGCCTCGGGTTTGAGCTCCTGGAGCCCCGGCAGCCGCTCTTGGATGCCGTAAAGAATCTCTACCCTCTTGATCGAATCCACCCCCAAGTCACTCTCCAGGTCCATGGAGAGGTCGAGCATCGCTGCTTGGTAGCCGGTTTTTTCCGCCACCACCGCCAACAGGGCCTGGGCAATCTGACCCTGGGCCGGGCCGGAGGTTGCGGGGGCCGCTTTGGCTGCTACCGGAGCAGCTGGGGCCGCTGGAGCCACACCGGCATTTTGGCCGGTGATGTGGTCGGCGATTTGTTGTAAGGTCCGCAGGGCGCTCAGAGCTTCCGGTTTGAGTTCCTGGAGCCCCGGCAGTCGTTCTTGGATGCCGTAAAGAATCTCTACCCTCTTGATCGAATCCACCCCCAAGTCACTCTCCAGGTCCATGGAGAGGTCGAGCATTTCATGGGCGTACCCGGTTTTTTCGCTGACCACCGCCAGGAGGGCAAAGCCAATCGCCTCCTTCAGGTCCTTCGAGGGAGGCAAGTGAGCCGGGGCCACCGCAGTGGGAGCAACGGGTTTAGGGGCTGGAGGAGCCATCACCGGTTTGGGCGCAGCCATTGTCTGCTGGGGCGCTGCCACAGCGGGTTGAGGAGCGGCCAACACCGGCTGGGGAGCCGGGGGGGCCACAATCTTTTGGGCCACCGGAGCCACCGGTTGAACCTGGAGAACCGGGCGCAAAGGAGGCTGGGAGGGGGCAAGTTTCATCCCGCCCAACAACGCCTGTTGTTGCCGCACCACCTCAAAGGCCTGGGCGGCAAACTGGGCTTGGTGGTTCAAGTAGGCTTCATGGACCCGCAGAGTTTCTTCCTGGTGCCGACTGAACCCGTCGATCTGTTTGGCCATTTGGGGTGCATTGGGGCTTTGCAGCAACCCAAAAAAGGCCCGAGAATATTCCGCCTGGGCGACCAAAAACTGTTCGTGAACCCGGATGGTCTCCGACTGGTGGTTCTGAAAATCGGTCAGGCTGTGGTTGACCGCTTCTACAATCTCAAGGTTCGGTTGGTTGACCGTCATGGACAAAGCTGGGGAAGGGGTAGGCTCTAGGCGCACCGGTGCGGGAGTAGAGGCGGGGACAGGGGGCCTGGCTGGAGCCGGAAGGACCGCTTGGGTCTGGGGCAGCCGGAATCCGTCTTGCAACGCCGCTTCAAAAGCTTGTTTGGTTTGGGGGCTGACATAGTTGGCACCGGTCAAAATCACCGCTGCGGGGTTGGGCTTTTTGACCTCCGGTTTGGGCCGGTGGCTCCAAGGGTCCAGGGCTCCAAGTTCCAATCCCCAGACCTTGAGCTGGGCAAAGCCGCTGCGCAATTGTCGGTCTGCCGGAGCCTTGGGGTTGGGGTTGAGGCTCAAGGCCACAAACTCCTGGCCTTCTAAGATGTTGCCCACCAGTTTGGTCAGGATCCCCTGGGGGCCGAATTCCACAAACACCCTGGCCCCGTCTTGGTGCATCTGGGTGATCTCTTGGGTGAACCTTACCGATTCCAAAATGTGCTCTTCCAGGGCCTTTTGGATCTTCTTGGGGTCCTTGCCGTGGGCTTTTCCGGTGCCGTTGGAGTAAACCGGAATCTTCGGGGCTTTAAAGTCCACCGCTCCAATGGCCGCCGCAAAAGGCTTTTGGGCATGACCCACCAAGGGAGTGTGGAACGCCGCTGAAACTCCCAGCATTACACAGCTAAATTTTTTGGCTTTCAGGTGAACCGCTGCCTTTTCCAGTTCCCCCTTGGGTCCCGCCAAAACCACTTGTTTGTGGCTGTTGTAGTTGGCCGCTTTGATTCCCTTGAACGCCTTCAGTTCCGGTTCAATCTCCGAGACGTTGCCCATCACCGCCATCATCGAACCGGCATCCACGCCGGGAATGGCCTTCATCGCCTGTCCCCTAGCCTTGGCAAGGCTCAGGTAGTCCTCTTCTTCGAGCACCCCGGCTGCCCACAGGGCGGTCAGTTCGCCAAAGCTGTGCCCGGCGGTCATCTCAGGGCTAAGGCCCGCCTGGGTCAATATTTTGTAAAGCCCCAGGGAAAACGCCCCAATCGCCGGTTGGGCGTTTTGGGTTTGTTGCAGCCTCTCTTCCTGGGCCTTTTTGTCTGCCTCGTTGAAGACGGAGATCGGGTACACCACTTGGCTCAGTGGCAGAGGTTGGTCTTCAAACTGTTGGTCCAGTTTGGAAAAGCCTTCTTCCATGGGTGGGAAGTTCCAAACCAAGTCCTTGCCCATGTTCAGGTAAGGGGAACCTTGCCCGGCGAACAGCGCCGCCACCTTGCCCGCAACCGCCTTGGCCCCGTAAAAAGCCCCTTCGGCCAAAGACAGGGTGGTGACCGACGGATTTTGGCTTAACCCTTGGATCAACTTGTCCAAGAGGCCCAAGGCTTCTTTGGCATCCATGGCCACCAAACCCGCCCTGCTGTGGGTTTTGGGGATCTTGAGCCGGTCCGAATCTTCTGCCCACTGCCAGAAGGCAAGTGCGCCGTCCGGGGCGGAAAGCAACCGTTGTTTGTCCGCTAAGGCGGCCAGAACCGCCGGGCCACTTTGGGCCTCTACAAACAGGCAGCTTGGGGTAGTCTGGCGGCGGAAGCCCAATTGCGCTTGGCCGTATTCCTCCAGGACATAATGGAAGTTGGTGCCCCCGAAGCCAAAGGCGCTGACCCCTGCCCTTCTGGGCTCTGCCCCCTTGATCCAGGGGCGGGTGCTGGTGTTGAGGTAAACCGGGCTGTCTTCGAGGCCTAAATCGGGGTTGGGTTCTTCGATGTTGATGGTGGCGGGCAAGACCTTGTGATGGAGCGCCAAAGCGGCTTTGATGATCCCGGCGGCACCGGCGGCGTTTTTGGTGTGGCCCATCTGACTTTTGACGCTGCCCAGGGCAACCAATTTTTTCCCTTGGTTTTTACCCAAAAATTGAGTCAAGGCGGAGGCCTCGGTGGCATCTCCAGCTTTAGTGCCGGTGCCGTGGGCTTCCCAGAGGCCAACGGTCATCGGGTCCACCCCGGCGTTTTCGTAGGCCCGTTCCAGGGCCAAGAGTTGGCCTTCGGCCCTGGGAGCGTAGATGGATTTAAATCTGCCGTCCGAAGCGGAGCCCACCCCTTTGATTAGGGCGTAAATCTTGTCCCCATCCCGTTCTGCGTCCTCCAGCCGTTTGAGCAAAAGCATCCCGATCCCTTCGCCGATCATGATCCCGGCGGAGTTTTTGTCGAAAGGTTGGAGCTTTTCTTTGGCCGTAAAGGCAGGAGTTTTGGAGAAACAAAGGTACATGTAGATACTGTTGTCCGTATCCACCCCGCCCGTGATCATCAGGTCCGAGCGGTATTCCAACAGGTCGCTGACCGCCATCCTGATCCCAGCCAAGGAACTGGCGCAGGCCGCGTCCACCACGCAGCTGGTGCTACCCAGGTCCAGCCGGTTGGCGATCCGCCCGGAAATAACGTTGCCCAGGGTGCCGGGGAAACTCATTTCTTCCCACCGGACGTAGGCTTTTTTCATCTTTTCGATCAGCACTGCCCGGTCACTCTCAGCCACCCCGGCCGAAGCCAGGACTCGTTCCCAGATCGGGCTTTGCAGCCGACTGATCAAGGGGGTCATCAACTTTTGCCCCCCCCCTACCCCCAAAATACAACCGGTGTTTTTAGAGTCAAAAGGCTTGAGCCCCTCTCCGTATCCGGCATCGGCCAGCACCCGTTTGGCCAACACCAGGGACAAAAGCTGGCTGACATCGGTGATTTCGAGGATGTTGGGCGGCAGGCCCCATTCAATGGGGTTAAACTCGGTGCCCGGTAAAAAGCCCCCTTGGTTGGAGTAGGATTTGTCGGGGTTTTTGGGATCTTTGTCGTAGTAGTCGTCCAGGTTCCAACGGTCCGGCGGCACTGGCCTGATGCAATCAACTTCCCCCAGGATGTTTTCCCAGTATTGATCCAGGTCCTTGGATTCGGGAAACAGGGCCGAAAGGCCGATGATGGCAATGGGGGTGTGCTGGAGCTTGCGGTTCAGCTTCTTGAGATTCGCTTTAGCAGCCATGGGCCTGGGTCGTTGGGTTCAAGTTGGCCCCGTTTTTCCCTCGGGGACTTGGACCACAACCTATCAGGCTGGGCCAAGAAGGGCAATCCTTTATCCAACCTGCAAAAAACGTGTTTACCGTTCAACAGGTTATACACATTTTTTGGATCCGCAAGGGGGCAAAAATCCCCTCATTTTCCAAAAATTATGACAGGGCGGCTGTCAACAATACAAAGCCCCTACAACCCGGTCAGAACAGAGCGGGGAGCCGATGCAAAAGAATTTCTTTGGCCTCCGCCACCATCCTTTCGATCAACTCGGCGCAGGTTGGGATGTCCTTGACCAAACCGACCGACTGGCCGCAGGCAAACAAAAACCCTTCCGGGTCCCCGGATTCCAAGGCAGCAAGGCCCAGACGGCCCGACAGGTGGGGAGCCAATTCCGCCAGTTCCGCCCCTCTCGCCTCCATGACAAGCACCTTGTCAGCCTGCCGGTTTCGCAGGACCCGCAAACTGTTTTTTAGGCTCCGTTCCACCAGAATGGTCGAGGTTTCGTCGGCACCCAACAAAGCTTCTTTGATCCTCTGGTGCACCGGGGATTCTTGGGTCGCCAAAAAACGGGTCCCCAGGTTGATACCCTCGCAACCCAAAGCCAGCGCCGCCGCCAATCCTCTGCCATCAGCCAATCCACCCGAACCTACCACCGGGATCTTGAGCGCTCCGGCCACCACCGGGAACAGCACCAACCCGCCTACATCCTGCTCCCCCGGATGTCCGGCACATTCAAAGCCATCGATGGAAACCACGTCCACCCCAATGGCCTCCGCCTTGAGGGCGTGTTTGAGACTGGTACATTTGTGGATCACCTTGACCCCCGCTTGTTTGAGCAGAGCCATGTAGGGTTCCGGGTTGCGCCCGGCGGTTTCGATGATCTTCACCCCGGTCGAAAGAATGGCCTGGGCGTAAGCTTCGTAGGGCACCGGCTTTAAGGTCGGCAAAAAGGTCAGGTTGACCCCAAAGGGTTGGTTGGTCCGCTTCCTGATCTCGGCGATTTCCTGGATCACCAATTCGGGGCTGGGCAGGCTCAGGGCGGTCAACACCCCCAAGCCCCCGGCGTTGGAAACCGCTGCCACCAACGGGGCCCTCGAAACCCACATCATCCCCCCTTGGATGACCGGGTAACGAATGCCCAGAAGCTCGGTCAGCCGAGTTTTCATTGCAGGGCCTCGGTCAAGGCGGGCAAAAATTCCATCAGGTCGGCGACTACAAAGTACCGGGCCACCTCCCCGATCGGGGCTTCCTTGTCCTTGTTGACCGCAATGATCAACTCGGATTTTTTCATCCCCGCCAAATGCTGCACCGCCCCGGAAATCCCGCAGGCCAGATACAGCTTGGGGGCCACCGTAGTGCCGGTGCTGCCCACTTGGTGGGAAGGGTCGATCCAGCCCGCATCCACCACCGGGCGACTGGAGCCCAGTTCCGCCTTCAAAACCGCCGCCAGTTTGCGGGCCAGTTCAATGTTCTCTTTTTTTCCGATCCCCCGGCCTACCGAAACGATCCGCTCCGCCTTGGAGAGGTCCACCCCGGTCTTGGGTTTGGACTTGTAGCCCACCAAACCGGGGCCGGGCAGGGAGGGCAGGGTTTTGTTTTCCACCGTAGGGCTACCGCTCTCTTGGGCTGGGGCAAAGGCCCCGGCTTGCAGGGTGAGGATCGTCAACCCTGGGTTGGGGGCCAGTTGGCGGACCAATTTGCCGTTGCAAACCCCCACTTGGTAAACCCCGTCGGTTACCTCCTTGACCTCGGAGATTTGGGGAGCCGAGAGCGCCACCGCCAAACGGGGAGCCAAGTCCCAGCCATAGGCGGAGTGCACCAGCACCACCAGATCGGGCTTTTCGGCGGCTACCAGCTCTTGGACCATCGCCTTGTGGGCTTGGGGGGCATATTCGGGGCCAGCAGCCAAGACCAACTTCCCGGCAAAGCTGGGCCGGTCAGAGGTATCGCCCATCACCAAGCCGACCACCTCGGCCCCCAACCGGCCCGCAAAGCCCAACAATTCGGCAAAGCTGGGGTTGAGCTTTGCGCCCACCACTTCTCCAATCAACATTGCTTTCATTGTTTTTCCTCAACCGACCAGTTTTTTTTCTTTTAAGATCGCCACCAGTTTGGCGACCTTGGTGGCATTGTCCCCTTCGATAAATTCCGCCGCCCCCCGTTTGGGCGGCAGGCTCAACCCTTGGGCCTTAACCCTGGGAGCGGTTTGTGGTCCCAATTCGATCGTCTCCAAGGGTTTTTTCTTGGCTTTCATGATGTTGGGCAAAGTGGGGTAGCGAGGTTGGTTCAACCCCAATTGGCAGGTGACCAACGCCGGAAGCCCCAAGGCTACCTCGGCCCGCAGTCCCCCGTCCAACTCCCGCTCCACTTGGATCCCCCCTTCGGTTTTGGCAAACCCAACCACACAACTGACCCCGTTGATCCCCAGCAGTTCGGACAGCAACAGCCCTACCTGACCCGAACCTCGGTCTTGGGATTGCATACCGGTAAAGATCAGGTCAAACCCTTGGTCCTTGACCGCCCCGGCAATGGCTTGGGCGACACTAAAAGAATCTCGGTCTTGGGCCTTGGGGTCGTTCAAGTGAATCGCCCGGTCCGCCCCCATGGCCAGCGCCTTTTTGAGCGCCTCGGCGGCCCTGGGGGGGCCTAGGGTCAGCACCACCAACTCGCTTTCGGGCAAGGATTCCTTGAGCCGGACCGCCTCCTCAATGGCATATTCGTCATATTCGTTGATCCGAAAGGACAAATCCGCTTCGTCAAACCAAGTGGCCCCAGCCGGGACCACAAAACGAGATTCCAGGTCGGCAACCTGTTTGATGCAAACTAAGATCTTCATTGGCCCTCGTTGGATTTGGGTTCAGGCAGGTGGGATGCCAAAAGTTCAAGCAGGTCCATGGCCTTGAGCGGTTCGCCCTCCAGCCCCTTGGTGGCATCTTCCATCATGGTCAGACAGAAGGGGCAGCTGCTGACCACCAGTTCCGCCCCGGTTTTTTGGGCCATGGTGGCCCGTTTGAGGTTGATCCTAGTGCCCAACTTTTCCTCCGCCAGGATGCGCCCCCCGCCGGCACCGCAACAAAAGCTCTCCAGGCCGTTTTTTTCCATCTCCTTGAACCCCACCCCAACCCCTTCGAGGAGGTTTCTGGGGGCTTCAAACAGATTGTTGTACCGGCCCAGGTAACAGGAATCATGGTAGGTGACCTTGACCCCGGAGCGGTTGAGCTTAAATTTGTAATGTTGCCACAGTTGGTCGAGCAACTGGTTGGCGTGCAGCACCTCGGCCTGGAAACCCAGATCCCGATAATCCTGGCCCAAGGTTTGGAAACAGTGAGGGCAAGCGGTGACGATCTTTTTGACCCCCTTGGACTCAAAGGTGGCGATGTTTTCCTTGGCCAGGGACTGGTAGAGGTATTCGTTGCCCATCTTGCGGGCCGGTTCGCCGCAGCACCGCTCTTCTTTGCCCAGAATAGCCAATTTGACCCCCGCCGCCTGGGCGAGCTTGACCAGCGCCTTGGCGACCTGCTGGTTCCTGGGGTCAAAGGAACCATAACAGCCGGTAAAATAAACATAGTCCGCCTCGGCGACCTCCACCAAAGGCAGCCCGGCCGCCCAGTCGCCGCGGGTAGCCTTGGCGAAGCCCAAGGGGTTGCCGTTGACCTCCAGGTCGTCCATGGCCTTGGCCACTTCCTCCCCAGGGAACTCTCCTTCCATCAACACCATCGCCCGGCGCATCCCCACGATCTTGGGGATGTGTTCGATCTCGGCAGGGCAAAATTCCATGCAGGCCCGACAGGTGGTACAGGCCCAGAGCGCTTCCTTGCCCACCGCTTCGGCCAGATTGCCGTTTTTCAGCTCAAAACAAACCTTGCCCAGATCTTCGATCACCTTCATCGGGCTCAGGGGCTTGTTGGTGTTAAAGGCCGGGCAGCGGTCCTGGCAACGGGCGCAGGAGGTACAGGCATCAGTGTCGTAGATGTCCTTGAACCGCAGGTCCTTGGGGGTTTGGTAACCAAAGGTCTCCTGGGTCTCGTCCTCCAGGTTCAAGGTCTCCAGGTGCCCTTTGGGTTGGTTTTCAAAAAAGAGGTAGTTGACCGGGGTCAAGACCAAGTGCTTGAGCCGAGAAAAGGGGATTAAGGCGATGAAGACCATCACCAAAACCATGTGGAAGCTCCAAAGCCCCAGATGCAGCGGCAACACCCACTCGGGGGGCAGCAACTGGAAGTACCGGGCCAGCACCAACCCCACCGGGCTGTACTGGGAAAGCGGATCGTTGACCCCCAATTCGGTCACCAACATCCTCAGGCCTTCTAAGAAAAATCCGGTCCCTAGGATCAGAAAGAGGTCCAGGTAAAACACCAGATCCAGAGGCTTTTGGATCATCCCCTGGGCCCCAAAAAAATACCGCCGGGAGAACATCCCGCCGAGCATCAAAACCGCCACCAGCCCCGAGAGGTCAAGCGCCAGGGAGTAGGCTTTGTAAAAATCGCCCTCCAAAAACATCCAACCCAAAAGAGGTTCGGTCAGGTCGGTTTGGATGAAAACCAACACCGTACCCAGGAACAGCACCCCAAAGGACCAAAAGAAGTAGTTGTGCAGCGGTCCGATGCCCGGCTCACGGGCGACCTTTTGTTGGAACAGCGCCTCGGAAAGAGCCCGGAAGATGCGCCCGCCCACTTGATCCAAAGGCCGCCTTTTTTGCCCCTGGGCATACACCTTGAGCCTGCGGACAAAGCCCCAGACCATCACCGCCAAACTCAAGACCGCCAACAGGTACATGACCCAAACCGCAAATTGCGGGATGTTCCAGTAGATCACACGGCTGTTTTCCATCATTCTTTTCCTGCGCCTCGCTGTGTATAGGTTGTTGCCGGTACCCTAGCGCTTTCCCCAGGCCTTGTCAGCCCTTGAAAAGCCCCTTGGCGATCACGATCTTTTGGATCTCGCTGGTCCCTTCATAAATCTCGGTGATCCGGGCATCCCGGTAGAGCCGCTCCACCTCGCATTCTGCGCTGTAGCCGTAGCCGCCGTGGATCTGGAGGCTTTGGTCGGCGCAAAAGTTGGCCGCCTCACTGGCCAGGAGTTTGGCCATCGCCGAGGCCTGGGCGCTAGGGTGGCCTCCGCCCTTGCTCCAGGCGGCCTTGTAGGTCATCAACCGGGCCGCTTCCAACCGGCTGGTCATCTCGGCCAGTTTAAACTGGATCCCTTGGAACTCCTGGAGCGCTTGGCCAAACTGCTTTCGGTCCCTGGCATAGTTCACCGCCAGGTCCAAAGCCGCTTGGCCGATCCCCAAGGCCTGGGCGGCAATGGAAATGCGCCCGCCGTTGAGGGTCTCCATGGCGATTTTAAACCCCTGGTCCGGCTGGCCCAAAAGCCGGTCCTTGGGCAGCTTGACCCCGTCCAGGGCAAAAGCACTGGTGTAAGAAGCCCGGATCCCCAGCTTCTCTTCGTTTTTGAGCAAACTCACCCCCGGCTCGGTCAGGTCAAGCACAAAGGCGGAAAGGCCGTGGTTGCCCAAGGTCTTGTCCCGGGTGGCAAACAAAACCCCGGTGCCCAGGTACCCGCCGTTGGTGATAAACTGCTTGGAGCCGTTGACCCAATAATGGTCCCCTCGGTCCTCGAACTTGGTGCCCAACGCCCCAACATCCGAACCGGCCCCCGCTTCGGTGAGCAGGAAACAGCCGATCTTTTCTCCGGCCAACAAGGGCCGTAAAAAACGCTCTTTTTGGGCGGCAGTACCAAAGTGATGGATCGGGTCACAACAAAGAGAACTGTGGGCGGCCAGCAGCACCCCCGTGCTGGCGCAGGCACGGCTCAATTCTTCCACCGCCAGGATGTAGCTCAGGTAGTCCAGCCCCGACCCGCCCCATTCTTCGCCGTAAGCTCCGCCCCACAGGCCCAGCTCGGTGAGCAGGGACAAGACCTTGGGGTCCAGCCGGTGGTTCCGGTCCGCCTCCTTGGCCCTGGGGGCAATCTCGGCCAACGCCATTTCCCGGACCGTTGCCTGGACCAACCGTTGGTCTTCGTTGAGCATAAAATCCATTTATCCCTCCGCCCGTTGCACCAAAACCGCCACTGATTCCCCACCGCCGATGCACAAGGCGGCCACGCCGTACTTGGCACCGGTCAGGACCAATTGTTCCACCAAGGTGATCACCAACCTCGCCCCGCTGGCCCCCACCGGGTGACCCAGGGCGACCGCCCCACCGTTGACGTTGAGCCGCCTCGGGTCCAACCCCAAGGCCCCAATGGCCATCAGGGGCACGGCGGCAAAGGCTTCGTTGATCTCAAAAAAATCCACTTCGGAAATCTTCACCTTGCCCCTTTCCAGGACCCGCTGGATCGCCGGGATCGGAGCCAGGGAGAAGTCTTGGGGCTTGAGGCTGACCGAGCTGTAGGCCAGAATCTTGGCCTTGGGCTTGAGCCCCCGGGCCCGGACCTCCGTCTCAGAAGCGAGCAGGCAGACCGCAGCGCCGTCGTTGAGGCTGGAGGCATTGGCGGCGGTGATGCTGCCGCTGGGGTCAAAGACGGGCCGTAGGTGGGGCAGTTTCTCGAAGTTTACCTTGCCCGGCTCTTCGTCCAAGGACAAGGTGACCGGGCCGGATTTGGCGGCCAAGGTAACGGGCAGGATCTCCTTGGCCAGTCTGCCGTTTTTCTGGGCTTCCAGGGCCAGTTGGTAACTTTTGATCGCATATCCGTCTTGGGCTTCCCGACTGATTTGGGCGGACTTGGTTTTTTCCTCGACCAGTTCCCCCATGGCCCGCCCCGAGGCCGGATCGGTCAGAGCGTCCCAAAAGAGCAGGTCCACCAATTTGGAATCTCCGGCTTTGAGCCCCTCTCTGGCACCCAAGATTGCGTGGGGAGCCCTACTCATCGACTCCATCCCGCCCGCCAAAACCAAGCCGGACTCCCCCAGACGGATCGCCCCCGCCCCCAGCATCAGGGCCATCAGCCCGGAGCCACAAACCTTGTTGATCGTCATCGCCGAAACCGACTCGTCCAGACCGGCCCGCAAGGTCGCCTGCCTCGCCGGGGCTTGGCCCGAACCGGCTTGGATCACTTGGCCCAAGATCACCTGGTCCACCGAATTGGCCCGGAGCCCCTGGCGGGAGACCAGCTCCGCCAAGAGCGGTGCGGCCAATTCAGGAGCGCTTTGGCTCTTGAGGCCCCCGTTGAAAGCTCCAAAGGGGGTGCGCAGTCCATCAACATAATAAACCATGGTTTTTGCCTTTCCTTCAGGTTGTCGCCGCTTACCGCCGCCCCTTTGTGCCCGGAACCCTTGCGGCTGGCCCTTTTCACCGGGCCAGATTCCCGGAATCCGTGAGAGACCCAGCCATACCCAGCCTACCCTGCTTGGGGTCCGGTTTCAAGTTTTCTTGGACCGCTTGGCCTCTTTGGGGCTTGTCGCTAAGTTTACGTTAAGGTAAACCATTTAAAAAGAGGCTGTAAAGACCGTAAAAAACAAAGCCAAGGTTTTTGACAGTTTCTTTTGTTTAGGTATATACCTACCCAGAACGTCAAGACTCCCAGACCGGAATGATGAACCCACCCAAGCTAGAAATGGTGCAGATCGGCGACTTGGCCAAACAGCTGGGCATCACCACCCGCACCATCCGCTACTACGAAGAGATCGGCCTGATGCCCTCCCCGGAGCGGCTGGGCTCGGGGGTGCGCTGTTACGGCAAGGAAGGGGTGCTGCGACTCAAATTCATTTTAAAACTCAAGGAACTGGGGATCACCTTGGCGGAGATGCAGGAGCTTTCGGACCTGTACCGGTCCACCCAAGCCCAAACCGTAGTCATGCCCAGGCTGGTGGAAATCTTGGACGGCCATATCGCCAAGATCGACCAAAAGATCTCCCGTATCTCCCTGTTGCGCCAAGAACTGGCCAACTACCGCAAAAAAATCGCCGAACTGCCCAACCCCAAAAACCAACCATGAAACAAGTCTTCCACAGCTCCATCGAGATCCGCTTTGCCGACCTGGATGCCTACGGCCACGTGAACAACGCAGTGTACTTCACCTACTTGGAGTCCGCCCGGACCAAGGCCTTCTCGGCTAAGTTCATCGACTTTATGAACGCCGGGCTTTTTTTTGTGGTTGCCCGTGCGGAGTGTGACTACAAGAAGCCGATCCTCTTGGAAGACGAAACGGTGGAGATTGATTTTACCATTCAAAGCCTGGGCCGAACCAGCTTTGAAGTAGTCTATGACCTCAAAGGCAAACAAGGCCAGTTGTTTGCCAAGGCCAAGACGGTGATGGTGGCCTTGGATGCCAAGAAGGGCGGGCCGGTAGCCATTCCCGAAAGTATCCGGGTCGGCCTTTTGGGGGAGTAGGACCGCCGTAAAGCCGACTGGAGGTTTTGATTTTTCGTTGACTTAAACGTAAAGCTCGGTAAAATAGCCTCAAAGTACCAACTTCAACACACCTCACCTAAGGAGTGGTTTATGTCGCAGATCCAACGGGTAGCGGTCCTGGGGGCCGGGGTTATGGGGGCGACCATCGCCGCCCACTTGGCCAATGCGGGGCTTTCGGTCCTGCTTTTGGACATGCCACCCAAAGAAGGAAGCAACAAAAACGAAGTGGCGACCAAGGCCTTGGCGCAGTTGGCCAAATCCAAGCCTGCAGCTCTTTACCTCCAAAGCAACGTCAACCGCGTCACCGCCGGGAACTTTGAAGACGACCTGGGCCAGCTCCAGAGCTGTGACTGGGTGGTGGAGGTGATCATCGAAAATCTGGAGATCAAACGGGCCTTCTACCGGGACAAGGTGGTTCCCTACCTGGGGGCCCACACCATTTTGTCTTCCAACTCCAGCGGCTTAAGCGTCCAGAAAATGGCCGAGGTGCTGCCCCTGGAGGTGCAACAGCGGTTTCTGCTGACCCACTTTTTTAACCCTCCCCGGTACATGCGGCTGATGGAGCTAGCCCCTTGCGCCGCCACCAAGCCCGAAGTGATGGCGACCATGGCCGAATTTCTGGGGGCCAAGCTGGGCAAGGGGATCGTTTACGCCAAGGACACCCCCAACTTTGTAGCCAACCGGATCGGGGTCTTTTCGATCTTTAACGCCATGCTCCATATGACTAGGCTGGGGCTGACCATCGAAGAGGTGGACTCTATTGCCGGTCCCGCCACCGGCAGGCCCAAATCGGCAGCCTTTCGGACTTCCGACTTGGTAGGCCTGGACACCTTGGTCCATGTCGGCAACAACAGCTACCAAAACCTGCCCCAAGACGAACAGCGGGAAACCTTCAAGATCCCCGACTTCCTGGCTGCTCTGGTTGCCCAAGGCCAACTGGGGGACAAGACAGGAGCGGGGTTCTACAAAAAAGGCAAAGGCCCCAACGGGGAAAAGATCATCTTTTATTGGGACACCCAAGAAAAAACCTACAAACCCCAAACCAAGCCCAAGTTCGCCAGCATCGGGGCCAACAAGATGCTTGACGGAGCAGGGGAGAAAATCAAGGCCCTGGTGATGGGCCAAGACCAAGCCGCCCAGTTTGCCTGGGCCAACCTGCGGGACACCTTGATCTACAGCTTCAACCGGCTGGGCGAGATTGCCGACGACATCGTCAACATCGACAACGCCATGCGCTGGGGCTTCAACTGGGAGTTGGGTCCCTTTGAGATGTTAGACGCTATTGGGGTCAAAGAATTCACCCAAAAGGCCCGGCAAGAAGGGGTGAATGTCCCCGAAGGGCTCGGCTCGGTGGAGCGGTTTTACCGGTACGAAGGTGCAACCAAACAATTTTGGGATGTACAGTCCAAAAGCTACCAGCCGGTACCCCTCAAACCCGGCCAAATCGAACTTTTTGCCCTCAAAAAAGGGGGCAAGGAAGCGCTGGGCAACAGTAGCGCTTCGTTGATCGACCTGGGGGACGGAGTGTTTAACCTGGAATTCCACTCCAAGATGAACACCATCGGCGGAGACATCCTGGGCTTTACCCTCAAAGCGGTGGACTATGTAGCCCAAAATGGGTTGGGTATGGTGATCACCAACCAGGGGGCCAACTTCTCGGTGGGGGCGAATCTGGCCCTCTTGACCGCCGGGATCGCCGAAGGGGAGTGGGACGACATCAACCTGATGATCCGGTCCTTCCAAAAGGCGACCAACGCCCTCAAATACAGCCCCTTCCCTACCGTAGCGGCTCCCTTTCACCTCGCCTTGGGCGGCGGCTGCGAATACAGCCTTCATGCCGATGCCATCAACGCCTACTCCGAGACCTACATGGGCTTGGTTGAAGTTGGGGTGGGGCTTTTGCCCGCCGGAGGTGGCACCAAGGAAATGTGCATCCGGGCGGTAGAGTTGGGTGAACAGTTTGAGACCGATCCCAGCCCTTTCCTGTTCAAATACTTCCGGCAAATCGCTATGGCCGGAGTTTCCACCAGCGCCGAGGACCTTTTTGGCATGGGCTACATGCGCCCTGGGGACCAGGTAACCATGGACCTGGACCGGTTGGTCTTTGATGCCAAGCAAAAGGTCTTGGCCCTGGCGGCCAACTACCGGCCCAAGACCAAACGAATCAACATCCCGGCCCCTGGAAGGTCCGTAGCCGCCACCCTCAAGTCCCAAGTCTGGAACCTGATCCAAGGGGGCTATGCCAGCGAACATGACGGCCTGATCAGCAATCTGGTGGCCGACGTAATCTGCGGCGGCGACGTGCCCCCCGGCACCTTGGTCAGCGAGGATTACCTCTTGGAGTTGGAACGGGAAGCCTTTTTGAAGCTCTGTGGCACCAAAAAAACCTTTGAGCGGATCTCGTTTACCCTAAAAACCGGCAAACCACTTCGCAACTAAAAGGAGAGAGATGAGAACCGCCTATCTAGTCGCCGCCAAAAGGACCGCTGGCTGCAAGGCCAAAAAAGGAAAATTCCGGGATGTAAGGCCCGATGAACTGGCCGCCAAGGTGATCCAAGACTTGGTTTTGAGTTCGGGGATCGACCCCAGCCAGATTGAAGATGTGATTTTGGGTTGTGCCTTCCCCGAAGGGGAACAGGGCATGAACATCGGCAGGATCGCCGCCATGAAGGCCGGGCTGCCCCAGTCGGTGCCGGGTATGACGGTCAACCGGTTTTGCTCCAGCGGCCTGCAATCCATTGCCCTGGCGGTGAACCAGATCCTGGCCCACAACGGCGACGCACTGATTGCAGGCGGGGTTGAGTCCATGAGTCTGGTGCCCATGGGCGGCAACAAGTACAGCGCCAACCCCAATCTGGTCAAGGAATGGCCGGAATCATACGCCAACATGGGGATCACCGCCGAGTTGGTCGCCAAGAAGTACAACATTTCTAGGGAAGCCCAAGACCAGTTTGCGGTCTCCAGCCACCAAAAGGCCGCCCAGGCTGTGGCCCAAGGCCACTTCAAGGCCGAGATCACCGGGGTGGAGGTCGAAAGGGCCGAGCTCAAGGGAATCAAGGTACAAAAAAGCCTTGAAACTGTGGACCAGGATGACGGCATCCGAGCGGACACCACCTTGGAAGCGCTGTCTAAGCTCAAGCCCGCCTTTGCGTTGGAGGGAACCGTCACTGCGGGCAACAGCAGCCAAACCACCGATGGTGCCGCCGGGGTGATTGTGGTCAGCGAAGACTTCCTCAAGACCCACAATCTCACCCCCATCGCCCGGTTTGTATCCTTTGGGGTCACCGGCTGCGCCCCCGAGATCATGGGGATTGGCCCGATCCATGCGGTTCCTTTGGCGCTCAAAAAAGCGGGATTGTCGCTCAACGACATTTCGGTGTTTGAACTGAACGAGGCCTTTGCCGCCCAAAGTCTTGCCGTTTTAGGCCAGCTGGGTATCGACCCGACCAAGGTCAACCCCAACGGCGGAGCCATTGCCCTGGGGCACCCCTTGGGTTGCACCGGTTCCAAACTGACCGCCACCTTGCTGCACGAACTGGCCCGGAGAAAGGCCAAGTACGGCATGGTGACCATGTGTATCGGCGGCGGTATGGGCGCAGCCGGAATCTTTGAAAACCTCTTGGTTTAGGAGCCTTATGGAAACCAAACTCTTGGCCGGTGCCGAGTACCTCATCCGTTCTTCCGACCCGGACTCGGTCTTTGTACCTGAGGACTTTACGGACGAACACAAACAGATCCGGGACACCACTTACGACTTTGTGGTCGCAGAAGTTTTCCCCCAATTGGAGGCCATAGACCACCAGGACTTTGGCAAGGTCAAGGAACTCCTGGCCAAGGCCGGAGAGTTGGGACTTTTGATGACCGACACCCCCGAGGAATACGGCGGATTGGACCTGGACAAGGTAACCAGCATGGTGATCGCCGAGAATATCGCCCGGACCGGCTCCTTTTCGGTCTCCTTTACCGCCCACACCGGGATCGGCACCTTGCCGCTGGTTTATTACGGCACTGCGGCGCAAAAAGAAAAGTACCTGGGAAAACTCATCACCGGGGAATGGGTTGCCGCCTACTGTCTGACCGAGCCGGGCTCGGGGTCCGATGCCCTGGACGTGGCTTCCACCGCCACCCTGGAAGGGGACCACTATGTGCTCAACGGAACCAAGCAGTTCATCACCAACGGCGGGATTGCGGATTTTTTTACCGTCTTCGTCAAAATCGACAAGGAACAGTTCACCGCCTTCTTGGTGGAACGGACCTTTCCCGGCGTGACCATCGGGCCGGAAGAAAAGAAACTGGGCATCAAGGGCAGCAGCACCACCCAGGTGATCCTCGACAACGTCAAGGTGCCCAAGGACAACCTCTTGGGCCAGATCGGCAAGGGCCACAAGATTGCCTTTAACATCCTCAACATTGGCCGGATGAAGCTTGGGGCTTGCGTCAACGGTGCGGCCAAACAAGCGATTTTACCGGCCATCGAATACGCCAAGGAACGCAAACAGTTTGGTCACCCGATTGCTCATTTTGGAGCGATCCAGCAAAAGTTTGCCGATTCCATGGCCGAGCTTTATGCTTCCGAATCCTTGGTTTACCGGCTGGCCGGGAACCTGGACCAGTGTTTCGCCGGGTTGGACAAAAAGTCGCCAGACCACTACGCCCAACAAGAGGCGATGTTGGCCGACTACAGCGCCGAATGTGCCATTGCCAAGGTCTATTGTAGCGAGATGTTGCAGCGGTTGGTGGACGAAGTGTTGCAGATCCACGGCGGCTACGGCTTCTTGCAGGAATATCCGGCCGAGCGGTTTTACCGGGACGAGCGGATCAACCGGATCTATGAGGGCACCAACGAAATCAACCGGCTTTTGGTCCCCGGCACCATCCTCAAAAAGGCGCTCAAAGGCCAACTGCCGCTCCAAAAGAAGGCCTTGGCCGCCTTTGAAGCCTTGATGAGCCCCAGCCTGGAATCCCCCGACCCGGCCGACCCCTTTGGGCCGGAAAAGCAGGCGGTGGAAAATGCCAAACAAATCTTCTTGATCTTGGCTGGAGCAGCGGTGCAAAAGCTGATGGACCGGTTGCAAAACGAGCAGGAGATCCTGCTTTGCGCTGCCGATGTGGCCATTGAGCTTTATGCCATGGAATCGGCGGTGCTGCGGGCCGCCAAGGTTTACCCCAAGGCTTCGGCAGCCAAAAAGGCCTTGTACAAAGCCTTGGCTCAGGTAGTGGTGTTCTCTTCTCTTGAAAAGCTGGGCACCGCTGCCAAACAGGGGGCCTTTTACATTGAAGAGGGAGACACCCTCAACTTGATCTTGGGTGGGATAAGGCGGTACACCAAGTACGATGCTTCCGGGCTTTTGGCCGCCAAACGGTTGATTGCCAAGGAAACCTTGGAACAAGGCAAGTACCCTCTTTGAGGTTCGGACCGGCCCAAAAGCTCCCTTTTGGGGGGTTGCCTTTTGGGCCGGACTGGGGTCAACTGAGGGGGACTCAATCCCTCTAAAGCCCCATGCCCTACCGCTTCAGTCCGATCTTCGCCCTCGCCTTGTTCCTGGTCCTTTTGGGGCTAGGGGTTGGGGGCTATGTTTGGCTGGAAGACTATTCCTTCGCCGATGCGCTCTACATGGTGGTCATCACCGTGGCGACCATCGGTTACGGGGAGCCCAAAGCCCTGAGCGCAACAGGCCGGATGTTTACCATCGGGTACATCCTGGTCAGCTTCATCTCTTTGGGTGTGATTGGCCGCAAGCTGATGGAATCGGCATTGGAGGGTTTTTTTAGCGGCACCCGAAAAAATCAAAAGATGCGAAAAAAAATCGATGAACTCCAAGGCCATTACATCCTTTGCGGCTTTGGCCAAGTTGGGCGAGCGGTAGCCGAAGACCTGCTCAAGGAGAAGGTGGAGTTCGTGGTGGTCAACCAGGACGAACATGGGTTTGAACAAGAACCCTTTAATGTCTGCCTGCACTTGACCGGCGATGCCACCCAAGAACATGTACTGCTTGATGCCGGGATCAAACGGGCCAAGGGATTGATAACCATGATCAATTCCGACCCGACCAACCTCTACATCGTCTTGACCAGCCGGGAACTCAACCCGGTGCTGCACATCGTCTCTCGGGCGGAAGACCAACATTCGATCAAACGGATCAAACAAGGCGGTGCCGACCAAGTGATCAGCACCTACCTTTCGGTGGGCCAGAGGATTGTGGACGTGGTGCTGATGCACAGCGGCAAGGCAAGCTCCAAGGCCTTTGAACGCAGAAAGCCCCTGGCCCCGCAGTGGATCGAAGTCCACGAAGGTTCGGCGATGATCGGCCAAGACCTGGAATCCCTGACCAAACAAATGGGAAAGGAGATATTGGGCCTGAGGCAAGCCCACAAGGACTGGATCCAACCTCCCGGCAACCTTTGTCTGGCACCGGGGGATGCCTTTTTGGTCATGGAGGAGCCGGGTTCCCCCGGTCAGCCCAAACCCGAGACCGGAGGAGCCCCCAAAAAGGTGGTTCTGGTGGACGACAACTTGGTGATCCTGAGGCTATACACTAGGCTCTTCCAAAAGGCGGGCTTTTTGCCCCTGACCGCCCAGGACGGCGAGGAAGGCTTGGCTTTGATCCAACAGGAGTTGCCCGAGATTGCGGTGATCGACTACCAGTTGCCCAAGCTTTCGGGCATCGAGATCTGCCGCCAGTTGCGATTAGACCCAAGGTTTCAGCACACCAAGCTGGTGCTCTTTACCGGCGACGACAACCCTGAAACTCGGGCCAGCGCTCTGTCCGCCGGTGCGGACGAGGTAATCCCCAAAACCCCCGATGCCTTTGCGATCATCAAAAAGGTCATTGAACTGCACGGCCCCCAGTCCGCATAACCCACCCTCTCTTTGGGAGGTTTTTTGGCCCCGACCTATCAGGTTAAAATCCACAAGATCCCCACGCCCTACCTAGTGGGGCCGGTGGATATCTTTGAGCTTTGGGGAGCAGGCAAGCACCTCTTGGTGGACACCGGCCCTCCGACCAAAGAAGCTAGAGACTATTTGTCTTCCCAGATCGACTTGGCCAGCCTCGACTACCTCTTGCTGACCCACTGCCACCCGGACCACTACGGCCAAGCCCAGTTTATTGTTGAGCAATCCAAGGCTGAAGTGCTGATGGTCAAGCTGGACCACGAGCTGTACCGGCTGTTTGACCAACGGATGGAGTTTTTGGGCCAAGAATTTAAGGCCATGGGCTTCCCGCTCCCTTGGCTTTTGCTCTTTGAGGCCACCATGCCCCGGTTCCAGGGCACCATCCCTTTCCCCAAACGGGCGGGCTTGTTGGAGGAAAACGGCGACCTGCTGGCCCGGTTGGGCATCTCCTACTTCCTCGCCCCTGGCCACAGCCAGTCCGACGTAATCTATTTGTTCGACCAAAAGGCTATCACCGGGGACGTACTTTTGCGTAATATCTTCTCCGCCCCTTTACTGGACATGGATTTATCCCTGGGCCAGGGCCGGTTTTCCAACTACCGGGCCTACTGCAATACGGTCGGCAAACTGGAAGTCCTCAAAGGCCGTCAGGTCCTGCCCAGTCACAATGACTGGATCGAAGGGGTGGAGGAGCAAATTCTGTTTTATTGCCACAAGATCCTGCACCGAGCCCGGAAGCTTGAGCCGCTGCTCGAACAGGGCCTGGATCTGCACCAATGCCTCAAATCCCTCTTCCCCGGTCTGATCAGCGCTCCCTTCAAGCTTTACATCAAAGCCGGGGAGTTGTGCTTTCTCAAGGACTACCTGGAAGACCCCCAAAGACTCCATGAACCTCTGGCCCAACTGGGGCTCTTGGAGGCTTTGGGAATCAACGGCTAGAATGGCCCTGTAAAAGCTTAGATGCGCTTCCAACAACAAAAATTTCCGCTTTTTTCTCCCCTGGGATTTCTGACCGACCTATTATCGCCCCCAGTCTAGGGATTTTCCCCAAATCCCTTAGTCTCAAAAGAGTCGGGGACCAACACCTGTGCCTTGCCAAGCAGCAGGACCGCAATCGGAGTTTGTTTTGATTCTTTGGTAGCCTGGAAAAACAGAAAAAAACGACCTGCCTGCCCAGAAAGCCGCCTTGGACCTTGCAGGCAAGGGTTTTTCTAGAGTCGGTAAAACTCCAGGATTTTTTTTGCCATTTCCAGCGCTGCGTCCCCGGAGTACAGGGACTTGGCGGCCTGTTCCATAGACAACCGGCGCTGCTGGTCTTGGACCAGGGTCAGGATCTCTTGGGCTAGTTTGGGGCCGGTCAGTTCGGATTGTTCGATCATCACCGCCGCCCCGGCTGCCACCAAGGCCTGGGCATTTTTTTTCTGGTGGTCCCCCGAGCTGTTGGGAAAGGGCACCAGGATCGAAGCCCGGCCCATGGCACAAAGCTCGGCGACCATCGAACCGGCCCGGCCCACCACCAGATCGGCCCTTTGGTACCAACCGGCCATGTCGGTGACAAAAGGCAACAGTTCCGCCTGGGTCACCCCTGCCACTTGGTAGGCCTGTTTTATCTCCTCAAAGTCTGCCTTTCCGGTCTGGTGAAGAACCCTCAACCCCGCATCCTTGAGCAGTGGCAAGGCCTCAACCATCGCCCGGTTGACGGCCCTCGCCCCTTGGCTACCGCCGACCAAAGCCAGGGTAAAGGGCGTTTCCGAACGCTGAAAAGGGGTAGCTGCAGCCTGGAGGATTTCTTGGCGAATCGGGTTGCCCACCACCACCGGGTTCTTGAACAACCCTTCCAAACCGGCGAAGGGGACAAAAGACAAAGGAACTCGGCGGCCCAATACCCGGTTGGTCATGCCCGGGTAGGCATTTTGTTCTTGGATCACCGTCCTAAAGCCCAAGGCCAGAGCCGCCAAGAGCATCGGACCCGAAGCGTAGCCGCCCACCCCAATCACCACCTGGGGCCGGAAGGACCAGAGGATCCCCACCGCTTGGCCCAGGGCCACCGGCAGACGGAGCAGGCCCAACAATTTTTTGACCGGCCCCACCTGATAAAGCCCGGAGACCGAAAGTTTGTAAAGCCGCCAACCGGCCGCAGGGACAGCCTTGGCCTCAATGCCCCGGTCGGTGCCGACAAACCGCACCTCCACCTCCCGCAGACTTTGGAGCGCCTGGGCGACCGCCATTCCCGGAAACAGGTGCCCCCCGGTGCCGCCACCGGCGATCAGAACCCGCAGCTCACTCATCGACCGGCAAGGTTTTGGCGATGTTGATCAAAATGCCGACCATAAACATCCCAAAGATCAGGCTGGTCCCGCCGTAAGAAACAAAGGGCAGCGGGATGCCCTTGGTCGGCAGCAGCCCCACCACCACCCCCATGTTGAGGATCGACTGGAGAGAGATCAAGGTAGTGATACCCACCGCCAGGATGCGGCCAAAATCGTTGTTGCATTCCTGGCCCACCTGGAAACCCTTGAAGGTAAAAATCACCACCAAGGTCACCACGAACAACACTCCCAAAAAGCCGGTCTCTTCGGCCAAGATGGAGAAGATAAAGTCGGTGTGTGCTTCGGGCAGGAAAAACAGTTTTTGGGTGCTGTTGCCCAGGTCTTTGCCAAAAATTCCCCCTCGTCCAAAGGCGATGAAGGATTGGATCAACTGGAAGCCAGTGTCGAGCGGGTCGGACCAGGGGTCCAAAAACCCGGTCACCCGCCGGAGCCGATAACTTTTGGAAAAAATCAGCATCACCCCCAATGCCCCTAAGCCGCTCAAGCTAAGCAGCATGTGGCTGGGCCGCAGCCCGGCCACAAAGATCATGGTAAAGAGGGTCAGGCTGATCAAAACCGCCGTCCCAAAGTCCGGTTGCAGGATCAAAAGGAAAAAGAAAAACCCCATCACCAACAAGGCCGGGAACAACCCCCTGGAAAACTGGCGGATCTCGTCCTTTTTGCGGCTCAAAAAGCTGGCCATCCACAAGATCAGGGCCAGCTTCACAAATTCCGAGGGCTGGAAGCCGATCCCGCCGATCCGAATCCACCTCCTGGCGTTGCCCACCGAAGTCCCGATGCCGGGGATCAATACCGCCAGCATCATCACAAAGGCCGCCAGGACCAGGATCGGATAAAGAGGTTGGTACTTCTGGTAGGGAACCCGAATGGCCACAAACAAAAGCGCCGAGCCCAGGCCCAGGTTAAATACCTGACGACTCAAAAAATGGTAGGGGCTGCCGTAGATCTTTTCGGCGTAAATGGCGCTGGAAGAATAGATCATCAACAGCCCAACCCCGATCAGGGCGATCAGGCAAAAAAGGATCACCGCTTCGGGGTGGGACCTTTTGTGGATGGGCTTCTTGTGACGGGAACCGGCTAGACGCATGGTATCAGCCTTCCAGCTCTTCCTTGATGATTTTTTGCATCATTTCGGGGAGCAGTTCGTCCAGAGTTTGGGTGATGGTGGACTGAACCATTTCTTCAATCATGGTACTCAATTGTTTTTGGAAGGTCGGGCTCACTTCCAGCACCAACTCCCGTTCGTTGTCCACCCTTGCCGCCAGAGGGGCCGACTCCGGCTCTTCCTCTTCCCCATAGCCGTTGTCGGTTGGCTCAAAGTCCAGGGGCAAAGCTGCTTCGGCCTCCTCTATTTCCTCAAAAACCTCTTCTCCAGCCTCTTTTTCTCCGGTGACTTCCTCTGCCGCCATTTCTTTGCTGGCCCCATCGGCACCAAAGACGATGGTCTCATCCAGTTCCCCTTCAAAGTCACCGTTTTTGTGGATGAACTGGACCGCCTCCAACTCCGGGCTGCCCTCCAGGGCCGAATCCATCTCCAGCACCGGTTCTTGGGCTTCTTCCTGCTCCAGTTCCTCGGCCAGAGCATCACCGCCGCTCAGTTCCCGGTCCTCTGAGTCCTCGGAAAAAGAATCCTCGAAGGCCGGTTCTTGCGGCTCTTCTTCCATCAAGTCGGGGTCAAAACCGGCGACCTCTTCTTCCTCACTGGTCTCGGCAAAGGCCGGTTCTTCCAGGTCCTCAAAGGCGGATTCCCCGTCCAGGTCCGGTCCGCCGTTGAAGTCTTCGTCCAGGGAAGGCTCTTCTTCCATCAGGTCGGGGTCAAATCCGGCGACCTCTTCTTCCTCACTGGTCTCAGCAAAGGCGGGTTCTTCCAGGTCCTCAAAGGCGGATTCCCCATCCAGGTCCGGTTCACCGTTGAAGTCTTCGTCCAAGGAAGGCTCTTCTTCCATCAGGTCGGGGTCAAACCCGGCGACCTCTTCTTCCTCACTGGTCTCGGCAAAGGCCGGTTCTTCCAGGCCCTCAAAGGCGGAT